>Ga0326597_10000017_pt1 | contig 255294 bp, 321 predicted proteins | sample RVTome_12_FD_203789 | JGI IMG/M metagenome (GOLD analysis project Ga0326597, IMG submission 203789) | Soil microbial communities from uranium-contaminated site in the Upper Colorado River Basin, Wyoming, United States - RVT100D185 | ecosystem: Environmental > Terrestrial > Soil > Contaminated...
TTATCATTGGCGCGTATGAGAACACGAATAGAGACGAGGTAAAACAGTCAAACTACTACTCCGGAGAGATAGGTGAGGCTGCAATATGGGAATACTCTATGGTAGATGAAGAGATTGGGGAGGAATACTGGGAGAGTCTACTCATATACCAATCGTACGGTAAACAGAAGACTGAAATAGGTATACAAGATAGAGTCCAATCTACAGAGTATACTGGTAATCCTACTGCGATCAGTATACCTAACAATCCTATAGATATTGAATTTCTTTCCATAAAAGATAGCCTCACACTTTACCTCAACGGAATACCCATCATTCAACTATCTGAGCCTCTGGTGTTCTCTGATGACCTTATCCTAACACTAAATGAAGAGCAAAAGATTCCCGTCAAGGCGACCATTCTACCTCAAACCCTTACCTTCTCTGATGATATTTATCTAAAGATAAACAGCACTACCTACACCTATCTTGAGGAAGGCCTACACCTTTCAGAAGACATACTACTGCTCCTCAATAATCAAACAGTATCATTCTCAAACTCTACCTCAAGGCTAACCCACGGTATAATTGAGATTGGAAAACCAGTAGATTGGACACAAACTGTATTACTCAATGAGACAGATTCCCTCCAAAACATTTTACTAGAATTGCCAGCAGATGCACAAAATATCCAGATTCAAAAGACTGACGAAAATGGTACCGCCACTGAGATATCAAAGGAGAATCTTACAATAATAGAACCAGAACTAGAACGAGTACAAAACGAGTATGACATCCCATTACAAAAGGACATCAATCTAGATGAAATCGCAAAGGAACACGAGGTACGAAAGATAGTTTCCCTGGAATATGCAACCCTAGATGAGATCAAAGAGGTAAAACAAAAGAACAAACCAACAAAAGCATTAATCATCAACAAGACAAGACCAGATACAAGTACAACTGAAAACATAATCCTACAAAACACCACACAACAAAACCAGACAGAATATACTGTAAAATTCCAGACACTCGCTCCATATGCAATAGAAAATGATTATTCCACTGAAACCAAATACCAAAAAAATGTTACCGTTGCACATAATTCTACATTGCACTATACCGATATCAAATCATATACAGACATTCCAGAAGATTTTGTTATACAAAAGGCACAGTTTAAACTATATTGGTTGATTAATGATACAAAAATTGATGTAACAAACGATGCAAAATTTTCATTGTCATTTGCAGATACTGATGACAATGGTATTACAGATAGAATGGAGTGGACTATCCCACAACTGTCTGAGCAACAATTTACAATAGAAGGTATTATTCTAATTACAAAGGCTATTCATCTTGATTCTAATTATGAGCTTATTGAAAATGTATATCCTCAAGTAAAGGAAAGGGATGGAAACTGGACGGATCCAATTCCAGCTGAACACTATATTAGAGTTACATTTGAGAAATATCTAGACAGTACTAATGATATTACAATATTTGCTAAAAGCAATTATTCAAACAGCAGTGTTGAAGTATATGAAAAAGATGGAAATAAAATTTTAGCATCATTTGGAATTATTAACGAAAATAAAAAATATAAAATCATACTTTCAAATCTTACAGGAACCCAAAATACATTTGATTTGAAAATAGTTGGAGACCCTGTAGAATTTGATTATATAGTTGATCCACTTGGACGTATGATTGCATTTTGGGATCAAGCTTCAAGTGCTCCTTCAGGATGGACATGCATATCATGTAACCCTGGTGATCCTTTCTATCAAAGATTTGTAAATGGTTCAGACACTTATGGTACTACAGGAGGTTCTGCTACAACATCACACACTGTAGGATGGGTATCATCTACAACATCTGCAACATCAACTGCACGTTCTGGTACAGACTTTACAGGTGCAGCTAGTCACACTCATAATACACTAAATAGCGCTTCTGCTGCTGCAACTAATACACTTCCGCCATATAGAGAATTAAAAGTAATTCGTTATAACGTGGCAGGAGAGCCTGATTCACTGCCTGTTGGGATTATTGCAGTTTTTAATGCCACGGTTCCTTCTGGATGGATACGATATTCGCCACAAGATAATTTTATGATTCGAGGTGGTGGGACGGCAAATGCCACAGGTGGTTCACTTACTCACAATCATGCAGTGACACTAACAACTGGTACTGCATCAAGTACAGTAGGTCTTAGAGATCAAAATCCAAATGACTCCGCAGTACTTGGTACACATACTCATAGTCAGGCTGGCTCTCCAAATACCAATTCTTCCAAAAATGTATCTCCCCACATTGATGTAATACTTGGCAAGCTTCAAACTGTATCAAACCCACCCAATAAAATGATTGCAATGTGGGATGATACACTTCCTACTAGTTGGTTTAGTGTTTCGGATACAGGTAAAGCATTTCATTATGTATTTCTTAATGCATCATCCACTTACGATGGTACTTCCAAAGGATCACCTATACATACCCACGCGAATCAGGGTATTGTAACTGGAGGCCCTTCAGGTAGTATAGTTGGAACAAGTAACGGTCCTAGCCAAGTAACTGTTGCAACACCAACTCACACCCATACAATAACAGTATCATTTTCCACAGCAAGTCATGTGCCGCCTTATATTACAGCAATTTTTGCTTATAGGAACGGTCCTTTTGTGCGTAACTTGATAGATACAGCTAATACAAATGATGCTATATTGGTACAAAATTTCAAACAGATTTCAGATTCAGCTTCCATTAATGATGACCTTAAATCTGCACTTGTAACAGATTTGAATCCTGATTCTGCAACAGTGTCTGATACTCTTATAATAATACCAGGTAAAAGATCACTTGATTCATCTACAGTATCTGATGTATTATCTGCTTTATCGACAAAATACATTTCAGATTCAGCTTCAATTAATGATGTCCTTAGATCTATACGTCAAAGAAATGTGACTCCCGATTCTGCATCAGTAGCTGATAACATAATAGCTCTTCAGCTCAAGGTAATGTCTGATTCTGTAGCAGTATCTGATAACATAACAGCTCTTCAGATCAAGCCATTATTTGATTTAGCTATAGTAAATGATGTAATTTCTACAACATCCACCAAATCATTATTTGATTCTGCATCAGTAGCTGATAACATAATAGCTCTTCAGCTCAAGGTAATGTCTGATTCTGTAGCAGTATCTGATAACATAACAGCTCTTCAGATCAAGCCATTATTTGATTTAGCTATAGTAAATGATGTAATTTCTATTAGGATCACAAGGTCGATTTCTGATTCAGCTACAATAGATGATAACATTAAATCCTCACTTCTAAAAGACGTTAATCCTGATTCAGCATCGGTAAACGATACACTCTCAGCCACATCAATCAAGCCATTATTTGATTCAGCATCTGTAAACGATGTATCACAAAATGTGATAACCAAAATTTTGCGTGATTCATCAACTGTTAATGATTCCCTTTATATCACATCCATCAAACAACTGTCTGATTCAGTATCGGTAAACGATACACTCTCAGCCACATCAATCAAGCCATTATTTGATTCAGCATCTGTAAACGATGTATCACAAAATGTGATAACCAAAATTTTGCGTGATTCATCAACTGTTAATGATTCCCTTTATATCACATCCATCAAACAACTGTCTGATTCAGTATCGGTAAACGATACACTCTCAGCCACATCAATCAAGTCATTATTTGATTCAGCTATAGTAAATGATGTAATTTCTATTAGGATCACAAGGTCGATTTCTGATTCAGCTACAATAGATGATAACATTAAATCCTCACTTCTAAAAGACGTTAATCCTGATTCAGCATCGGTAAACGATACACTCTCAGCCACATCAATCAAGCCATTATTTGATTTAACAACAGTATCTGATAACATAACAACTCTTCAGATCAAGGTATTGTCTGATTCTGCTACGGTAGTTGATTTATTACAAACCATAATCATCAAGCCATTGTTTGATTCAGCAATAGTAGATGATAATATAACATCTCTTCAGCTAAAAATATTGTCTGATTCAGCATCGGTAAACGATACACTTTCAGCCATATCAATCAAGCCATTATTTGATTCAGCTACAATAGATGATAACATTAAATCCTCACTTCTGAAAGACGTTAATCCTGATTCAGCATCGGTAAACGATACACTCTCAGCCACATCAATCAAGCCATTATTTGATGCTGCTATAGTAGCTGATACCATAATAGCTCTTCAGATCAAGGTATTGTCTGATTCTGCTACGGTAAACGACGTACTTTCTACCATCTCCATCAAGCCATTGTTTGACTTTGCTACTGTAAACGATGTACTATCTGCCACATCAATCAAGCCATTATTTGACTCTGCTACTGTAAACGATGTACTATCTGCCACATCAATCAAGCCATTATTTGACTCTGTTACTGTAAACGATGTACTATCAGCCACATCAATCAAGCCATTGTTTGATGATACAACGGTAAACGATACACTCTCAGCCACATCAATCAAGCCATTATTTGATGCTGCTATAGTAGTTGATACCATAATAGCTCTTCAGATCAAGGTATTGTCTGATTCTGTTACTGTAAACGATACACTATCTGCCACATCTATCATGCAATTGTTTGATGCTGCTATAGTAGCTGATACCATAATAGCTCTTCAGATTAAGGTATTGTCTGATTCTGCTACGGTAGTTGATTTATTACAAACCATAATCATCAAGCCATTGTTTGATGATACAACGGTAAACGATACACTCTCAGCCACATCAATCAAGCCATTGTTTGATGATACAACGGTAAACGATACACTCTCAGCCACATCTATCATGCAATTGTTTGATGCTGCTATAGTAGCTGATACCATAATAGCTCTTCAGATCAAGGTATTGTCTGATTCTGTTACTGTAAACGATACACTATCTGCCACATCTATCATGCAATTGTTTGATGCTGCTATAGTAGCTGATACCATAATAGCTCTTCAGATTAAGGTATTGTCTGATTCTGCTACGGTAGTTGATTTATTACAAACCATAATCATCAAGCCATTGTTTGATGATACAACGGTAAACGATACACTCTCAGCCACATCAATCAAGCCATTGTTTGATGATACAACGGTAAACGATACACTCTCAGCCACATCAATCAAGCCATTATTTGACTCTGCTACTGTAAACGATGTACTATCTGCCACATCAATCAAGCCATTATTTGACTCTGCTACTGTAAACGATACACTCTCAGCCACATCAATCAAGCCATTGTTTGATTCTGCTACGGTAATTGATACCATAAAAATAATACCTGGTAAGGTATTATTTGATTCCGTTTCTGTCGAAGATGTATTACGACCCATTATCGTCAAACTAGTGTTTGATTCTGCTACAGTTAATGATAAGATCTTTTCAGCAATTTTAAATGATGTAACTGATTCTGCTGTAATCCAAGATACTATCATAGTAATACTTGGTAAGATATTATTTGATTCAGCATCGGTAAACGATGTACTTTCTACCATCTCCATCAAGCCATTGTTTGATGATACAACGGTAAACGATAACCTTCGTTCAGTAATTTTAAAAGATATAACTGATTCTGCTGTAATCCAAGATACTATCATAGTAATACTTGGTAAGATATTATTTGATTCAGCATCGGTAAACGATGTACTATCTGCCACATCAATCAAGCCATTGTTTGATGATACAACGGTAAACGATACACTCTCAGCTACATCTATCATGCAATTGTCTGATGCTGCCACAGTAGATGATCTGTTAAAAGTCATTCCAATCAAGCCATTGTTTGATGCTGCTACTGTAAACGATGTACTATCTGCCACATCAATCAAGCCACTGTTTGATGATACAACGGTAAACGATACACTCTCAGCTACATCTATCATGCAATTGTCTGATGCTGCCACAGTAGATGATCTGTTAAAAGTCATTCCAATCAAGCCATTGTTTGACTCTGCTACTGTAAACGATGTACTATCTGCCACATCAATCAAGCCATTGTTTGATGATACAACGGTAAACGATACACTCTCAGCCACATCAATCAAGCCATTATTTGACTCTGCTACTGTAAACGATACACTCTCAGCCACATCAATCAAGCCATTATTTGACTCTGCTACTGTAAACGATGTACTATCTGCCACATCAATCAAGCCATTGTTTGATGATACAACGGTAAACGATACACTCTCAGCTACATCTATCATGCAATTGTCTGATGCTGCCACAGTAGATGATCTGTTAAAAGTCATTCCAATCAAGCCATTGTTTGATGCTGCTACTGTAAACGATGTACTATCTGCCACATCAATCAAGCCACTGTTTGATGATACAACGGTAAACGATACACTCTCAGCTACATCTATCATGCAATTGTCTGATGCTGCCACAGTAGATGATCTGTTAAAAGTCATTCCAATCAAGCCATTGTTTGATGCTGCTACTGTAAACGATGTACTATCTGCCACATCAATCAAGCCATTATTTGACTCTGCTACTGTAAACGATACACTCTCAGCCACATCAATCAAGCCATTGTTTGACTCTGCTACTGTAAACGATGTACTATCTGCCACATCAATCAAGCCATTGTTTGATGATACAACGGTAAACGATACACTCTCAGCCACATCAATCAAGCCATTATTTGACTCTGCTACTGTAAACGATGTACTATCTGCCACATCAATCAAGCCATTATTTGACTCTGCTACTGTAAACGATACACTCTCAGCCACATCAATCAAGCCATTGTTTGACTCTGCTACTGTAAACGATGTACTATCTGCCACATCAATCAAGCCATTGTTTGATGATACAACGGTAAACGATACACTCTCAGCCACATCAATCAAGCCATTATTTGACTCTGCTACTGTAAACGATGTACTATCTGCCACATCAATCAAGCCATTATTTGACTCTGCTACTGTAAACGATACACTCTCAGCCACATCAATCAAGCCATTGTTTGATGCTGCTACTGTAAACGATGTACTATCTGCCACATCAATCAAGCCATTGTTTGATGATACAACGGTAAACGATACACTCTCAGCCACATCAATCAAGCCATTATTTGACTCTGCTACTGTAAACGATGTACTATCTGCCACATCAATCAAGCCATTGTTTGATGATACAACGGTAAACGATAACCTTCGTTCAATAATTGTAAAAGATATAACTGATTCTGCTGTAATCCAAGATACCATCATACAATATGTATTACGTATACGCATAATGGTAGATGGTTTAGAATCTACTGATGAGATTGTTAGTGCAGGTGGTAATACTGTAACGCCTCTATCTCCACCACCTCCCCCTCCACCAATTCCATTTGGACAAGGACTAATTGGTGTTGGACCTACTAGCCTAGGAGGCGCTGCACCAGACATGCCAACTGCCAGAGTACACAGAGTAGAGTATGATGTATGTACAGAAAACTTTGTAAGAATATTGGCAGCTCATGACAGCTCTAGTCCACCAAAAATACAACTGCTCACTACAAAGTCAGGAGTAGTTGATGCTACTCTATCTGCCAACCAGCCATTTGCAAACCAAAACCAAGTCACCCTAGTGGACAGGTACCTCTTTGAGGCACCACTATCCAAAGGCGAAACCGTATTTACAATATTTGCAGTAGACTACCACTCTAACGTACAGAGAACACTAGTCCAGATAGAGGGATGTACTGGAACACTGGTATTTGTAGACGACCAAATTGTCCTGCCTCACATATTTGATATTAAATACAAGACTCTAAACGGCACATACATCAGACCTGTAGATTATTCATACATCATGCAAGGCCAGAGTATGACAGTATCTGCAATAGTACAGAGCCCAATAGTTCCACTAGGCAAGGCAGAACTGTATGTATCCACACTTGGTACTGCAGAGAAGACCGTCCTATCAATGGATATCTCTCCATTGATGCTGCCAGACCTTGAAAATGTCTCGGTAATATCTGGTATAATCCCAGCTGACCTACTCAAGGGACCTGCAGTGGAGTTCTGGATTAGAATAGTAACTGAGGAAGGAGTGGTACAGGAATCGGTTCATAGTATAGTTGGAGTAAAACCAGAAGGGTATTCTGATTCCTCATCAGTAGAGATGGATATTATTACAATCAAGGCACAGGGTACTACACTCAAGCCAACTTCATACCTTACAAACAATGGCGATATTCCAGTGTACAGTAAGGTATCGCTAGTAGCTGACGGCAAGACCATATACTCTAAAGCTGTACTTATCACCCCAGGGCAGAACATGATCAACCTAGAGTGGAAGATTCCAAAGACTGGTTCTAGTGCAAGCTACAAGGTACAGACACAGCTAGATGTGTATGACGCATCATATATCACAACAAAGGCAACACTTGATACCTTTGCAAGAACAAAGATAGTTCCAGTATATGCCCAGTCTGATATAGTGCCAGCAACTGATGAGCTTGGCAATATCATTGCAAGACCTGCAATGATGTATTCATCAAACGAAGGATCTGGCTCATTTAGAGTTACTGCACCAGATGGAACATGTGTAATTGGAGCTGGCTGTCTTGTAGAAGGCTCTACCCTCAAGCATCGCGGTGCAATAGACAGCGTGCTAGTTGATGGACACATATACAGGGTAAGGTATTCAGGGGAGAATAGTCCACTGGAGAGATTCTCAATTACATCGCTAGATTCTGTATTAGGAGAGTGGAGAGTCGATATAGTAGAGGATAGTCCGTTTACAGCAGCCGCAGCAGATGATGTTTCAATAAAGGTACAGTATAGGGCAGAGCAAGGTTCGATAGTTACAGTTGTATTAAAGTAAGGAACTTATTGAATAAATTAATTCTTTCATCAAGAGATGTAATTCTATTCTGTTTATTTTCGAAGAATAGGTAAATAAAATTGCCCATGAAAAAGAGTGCTGGAATTGGCATAGGAATAGTAGTTATATTGGCTGCCTTAATTCTTGGAATGTCATCCTTGCCTAAGGAAATTTTGATAGAATCACCTTCTACTAGTGCTGCACAAAATCAAGCTGGCGAAGAAATACAAATTATAATGTCTTCAGAATCCGTATCTTCAAAAGAAAAAACTACTAAAGAGGAGACTCGAATTCAGCCAGTTGAAAATACTGGACAAGAAAATGACTCACAAGGAAATGTAATAGAGATCAAAGTAAAAGATGGAATAGGTTCAGGAGACCAATGAAAATATTTTCATGAAAAATAACTATACAAAAAATAAATTAAAATGGAAATAATCCTGTCTAAGAGTTTTACCTAGTTTGTATAAATTGGACAAACGATGACTAAAAACCCTGTATAATTATCCCTATGATAATGAAAATAGTAATGACTGACAATCGAGTTCTCATGGCTATTCTGGTTATAGCTTCAATTGGAGGAACTTATGCGGTGGTGCAAGGTTTTGATTTAACTACTCTAGCTTCTCAAAGTTCATTAAATCCTGGTGGAGCATTCTTAACTGGAAACGTAAAAGTAATTCAATATGACGCCGATGGAAACATTATTGCATATAGACAAACAGATAACCACATCGTAAAGGAAGGCATGGAAATCATAATGGCTCAGGTATTTCGTGGTATAAACACAACTACAAATTATCCAGCTTCAGCAACTTTGGGGTTACCTCATTTAGTTGAATATATGCAAATTGGTACGGGTGGAGAGCATCGACTATTGCATAACAATACCGATATTGCGGAAGCAATAGCCACTTGTACTGCACGTCAATCAGCTGGAATAACTAACACAACTGCACAAGGTGCTCACGGATATCCAGGTACTTGTGATGACGTTGGTATTCTGTGTTCAGCACAGATGAACGTTACTGCAGTAGCAAACTTCCAAGGTTCAGCAGGTTGCAACGTTAACTCTATCGATGAGGCAGGCATTTTCGACAACTCTACCGGCACTACAGTCGGATATACTCAAGGAGTTCCAGATGGTGGCGGTTATATGTTTGCAAGAAACACCTTTGGAAGTGTCAACTTGGGTATGCTTGATACACTACAACTACAGTGGGAATTCACCTTCACAGACTCTTAGAAGTAACCTAAAACAAGGGGGCAACCCCAAAACCTCATTTTTATAATAAACCAATTAAAAAATTATTTAGAACAACTTCATTAATTAAAATATTTTCTTGTTTTATAAAGAAACTAATTACTTTTTGATAAAAAGTGAGGATAAATTTTTTAGAATTTGATCTCAAATTAGGTTTTAATACATAAACTACTCTTATCCTTTATGTTAATTTACTCTTTTGAAATGTTTCTAGTTGGAATTATTTTATTTGGCGGAATGGTTGCTGCCGGAGTTAAAATTTGGCTAACTAGAAAACAAAACATCGTAGAACAATCTGTTCAGAAAAATAACTCTGAACAAGATCCTCAATCATTTTCTCAAAATACCTAAAGCCTATGTTAAAGCCAGCTAATCGCTTCGATATTTGGATTCATACAAACCTCAAAATTGGCATTTTCAGCCCTAGAGCATTCTTTTTCTCGCCCTTGAGCATCTTTATGCCTTAGCATGATCCAATATCCTAAACCATCATAACATTCTTCTTTGAATTGCTCGGGAACTAAACCACAAAATCCAAATCCATTACTAAGATACACAAAGGAGGTTTTCATTGCCATTCCTCTAAAACAGAATTTATGATAATCGGGATTTCCTGCTTCACAATATTGAATGGCAAGTTCCATCTTTCCTGCTGCATCGGTTTCTAACTCTGCACCAATTCCGTAATAGCAATATTCTATGAAATCCTGAGTAATTTTGTCACATTCTCTAAAACTAGAATAGACCTCAAAATTACGTTGTTTTAGCATGTATGCTCCTTGCCATATGTAACATGAGGATGTAAATCGTGTTATGATTTCATTACATGGAAATAGTATGTTGTTTGTATCGAATCTTCCTCCTCCTGTTTCATAGTTTTCTAAAACATTTTGCATAAAAACGCCATTGGCGCAGGAGTCTTGTTCTTGTTTTGTTTTAAAATCCTCACATCGCTTAACGGCATTAAAAATATCGTAGTCATATAATAACAACAATCCATGTCCCAAACCATGTAAGCAATGTGCCATATCCAACGAATAATAATTCGCTTCTAGGTCACTACAAAGATTTCGAATTTCAATCTGGTTCGGGGAAGCACCTTTGAAATTTAAAACAGAAAAATAGTTTTGAAAAATACCGTGGTATATGCCACCACCACAAGATAATGGGTCAGCATATCGGAAGGATTCCTCTAAATTATTGGTATACCCATAAACCCATTCTCCAAGATGGTGAGCAATGTTATGACAACGTGTGTTTATTTGCTTTTCATGATATAGAGAAATTAGTTCAGCAAAAGTTGACATGGCTAAAGATTTTTCATTTTCTTTTGCTAAATTACTCAAAAATTCCACAGCACAATGCATATCATATTGACAACTGTCAAAAATCTGTTCAGAATACAAAACATCAATAGGAATATCTGTCTTCGTTGACTCGTTACTGTCTCCCTCTTTTTCAATATTTAATTGGGAACTATTAGCAAAAAACAATATCCAAAGTCCTGATAATATTATGATTGATGATCCCATTACCCCAAGTAGGATTTTTTTATTTTGAAAAACCTTCATCTAGGTTTAATGCAAGGGGATATTTTAAAGCCTATTTGGATGAGGATTAATCATAATTTATCAATTTTTTTCTAGTGTCTATCATTGCTGTAATAAGTCAGCTCTTAACTAAAATAGTCTAAGTGTGATATTACATCAGGAACGTTTTGAAACTAATCATTGGTATGACAGGAAGTACTGGAATAATCTATGGGATAAGAATGCTTGAAATATTAAAGAAAAAAAATATTCAAACTCACCTAATTATATCAGAATGGGCAAAAAAATGCCTTACAATGGAATCTGACTTCAAACTAGATTATGTTAAATCATTAGCATCAACTGTTTCTGATGAAACTAACATGGCAGCTAGCATCTCAAGTGGTACCCATAGGACTGACGGAATGATTGTGATCCCATGTAGTATGAAAACCCTCTCAAGCATTGCTAATGGATATGATGAAACTCTTTTAGCTCGCGCGGCAGGAGTTACTCTAAAAGAGTCACGTAAATTAATTTTGGTGACAAGAGAAACCCCATTAACTGCAATAAACCTAGAAAATATGTTAAAGCTTGCAAGGCTAGGTGTAGTTATTCTTCCACCAGTTCCAGGTTTTTACACAAAACCAAAAACTATAGACGAAATAGTTATTCATACAGTTGGGAAATGTCTTGATCAGTTTAACATTGAGCACAATTTGTACAAAAGATGGGGGGAATAACCCTATGGAGTCTTATCAAAGTAATCTCTTATATCCCCTCTAAAAAATGTTGTAAAAGATTGACTAGTGGCACTAGTTCCATCACCAATTGTCACATTAACATTATATTTTCCTGGAATATCGATATTTTCACGTACCACATAGCTTCCTCGAAATAAACCAGTGGAATCAGTTATACCACTAAATGAAGTAACAAACTTGTCAAATTGATTGGTAATAGTCACATTTACAAACACATTTTTAAGCGCCCCTTCTCGTTGTTCAAACTTTGCTTGTGGACTTTTTTCAGCATCAAAAACCTTTACTGAAATTATAAAAGGATATCTAGCATAGGTATGCTGCGGAAGTTTAGTGGCCATAATTAAATCGGTTTCAAGCTCAACTGGAATTTCTGGTTCAACGATTTTCTCTCTATATTTGATTGGAATAAAAACTCCATTTACTAAGATTTTTCCTTTAAAAATAATTTCATCCCCTACCATTTTTTGATAGAGATAGTAAGTCTCCCCAGTGGTAGTAATTCCACTCAATCTCATTATTTTTCCATCTTGGATAATTCTAGTCTTAAAATCCTTGGAAATTGCATAATCTTGACTGTCAGTTGAAATTATGCCGGTTTGAAAAACTATCAAATTTTCTTCAAATCCAAAAGCGTATTGAGAATACGATTGGATGAAAAACATTAAAACACCAATAGAAATTGATACTAAAATTACAATTAATGGCATTTTCCTGTTTAATAGACTCTGCACATACACAAGTTTTTTTCCATCGAAATTAAGATTGCCATTGAATTATTTGACTAGTAGGTGGATTATCCTTTTATATCAAAAATCAAGCAGTTGAATGTCGTTGCCTAAAATTAATTTTGAAAAAATAGTCAAAGCAGAACGAAATAAAGTCTTTGATATTGCAGCAAACTATGAGCAATTTCAAAAAATATTGCCAAAGTACTTTCCTTCAATTAGAGTACGTTCTATTCGAGGCAACACTGCAGTAGTTGAAGAGCATGTAAGAGTCGCAGGCCGTGAATTTGTAATGATGACAAAACATGTAACCAAATACCCAGAACTCCATGAAGTTTTTGTTATAGGTGGTGATGCTAAAGGTAGTCATATCATTGAAAGATATGAATCCATTAAAGATGGCACAAAGATTACAGTTGAAGCTAATCTTAATCTAAGTGGACCATTAAAACTCGTAGCATTTTTTGGCAAAGCTAAGATCAAAAAAGGATTTACAAAGATTATGGATGAATTTGCAAAGATTGCAGAACAATAGTTCAGTTATTTGGAATCTTGTTTTTCTTTAAATTCTTTGAGATCCTTTTCTGCCTCTATTTTTCCTTTCTCAAAATCGCCTTTAGCCCTTCCAAGTGTTTTTGCAAGTTCAGGAATTTTTTTGGCACCGAAAATCAGTACCCCAATAATAATGACTATCCAAATCCATTCGGCGCCACCTGGCAATTGTAGGCTTATTGATTCAAACATTGCTTGTGACTTATTATTCTATTTTAGATTTAAGTGTTCAGAAATAATTTCAGCCTGGGGTTTAATTAATCTCAATTTTCTAAAGCATTCTAGAGCCTCATTAAAGCGGGATTGGTCTGTTCATACAGACATCTGCCTATTAGTCGTCTGAATCTATAACACTATTGATGAAGTCGGGAAAAATATTACTGATGATTTTCATAGTGTTATCCTCAGCCGTAGGCTTAGCTGTAATGCAGGATTTTGCTTCTGATGAAAGCCAATCTGTCAGCGTAGACGATTTTTTTTCTCAGACCAAAATGAAAAAGATTAAACTTTCTGATGGCATTGGTACAGATAGTAAGGGTTAGAAAATTAAATCTCAAAATTTTAGCTTTTCATTGTTCATAGATCGTGAAAAATGAGATTAAATAAAAAATGGGGTGCAATAAAATTAGTAGTCTTTAATCATCTTTAACAAGGTATAGTTTTTGTAAATGATATTTTCAGGATAACAGTTCAACATCATTCCATTATCGATTTCATAAAATTTCCAACCATCTTGGCAATTATCATACTCAAATTTTGAATTATCATGCATCCAATTAAAACCATTTCTGATTTGAGGGTCTGGATATCCATGACCTCTTATCAAGGTTATAGTGCCATTCTCATAATCTGCATTGATTTCCGCGTACAAAGCATTAGGATGTAAATAAAGTACTTTGGGATGTTGAGTAATTGCATTAAATTCAGTTCTGGTCACATATTCATTATGTAAAACAATGACCTTGTCAAATTGATCTAATATTGCGGGATATTTGTCAACCTCAATATCTGTTACAAATGGATAACCTAGTAAGTCAAGTGCTCTAATAGTATTGACACTGCTTTCATACGTTGGACTAAGCTCGTATCCAATTGGAACATTATTGATACATCTTGTATCACAATTTCCTCTATAGTATGTATAAAATCCAGGTTCTCCATATGCAGTTATCGTAAACATTGGTATCACAACAATCGTATTTTGTGGTTCTGTTTTTATTCCAATCTCTCGATAAACGTCATCAAATCCTGGTTTTAATTCAAAATATGTTTGTTCAAAAAGTGGTACTCCAGTGGGGCTATCTGTGACGTATTCATCCTTGTAAACAATAATTTGAAACAATGCTTTTTGATTAGAAACAAGTCTTTCACCTTCACCTTTCATTTTCAAATTGATAGGGGTAGTTTCGAAATCTGTATTGTTTATTGGTTGATTTCCAGGAGACATGTCAATTGTAATCAAGATAAAATATGCCAAAATTCCACATGTAATAATTATAGATAAAATAATTCCAAAAACGATCCTTGAATTCAAAAGCGTAAATTTATGTATTGAAAATGATGTAATAAATGTGGAAGACTAGAATATCTCTTCAACAAGCTTAAAATTTGATTCGTAATTTTCAGAAAATTTTATTAGGACATGTTTGAAAAAACTAGTGACCTTCATTTTTTCTTGTGGATTTCTTTTTTCGCTCCACAAAAAACATGCCTGCAAAATATAATGCAATCATGGGACCTCCAATAAACCACATTGTAATACCGCTGCCATCAGGGGTAATGACTGCACCAAAAATCACAATAATTACTATGGCATATCGAATATTTTTTCTCCAAAACGTTGCATCAATAACCCCAGAAGCAGTAGCTGCATACATAATCAAAGGCAATTGAAATGATATTCCAAAGGCCAAGAGAAATTGTAAAACAAATGAAACAAAGTCCATAATGTTCAAAAATGTCACCAATCCCGCAGACTCTCCATATTTGTAAAGAAAATCAAGAATGTATGGAACGACTAGAAAGTATGAGAATAAACATCCAGCTATGAACAGTCCTAGAGCAGGAATGGTAATAGCACGACTCACGTTAATTTCTCGTTCTTTTAAGGCAGGTTTGATAAACACTGCCATCTCTCTTATGATCACAGGCATTCCAAAAACAATTCCCCCTAGTGCTGCAATGTAAATTTGTGCAAAGAATGCTTGACCAGGAGCTGTTTGGATTAATTGAACTTGATCAGGCACCAGTTGCTGTTTCATATAATTGGTAATTTGTGCAGCAATGTTATCAAGTGGCTCTGGTGTCGGGTAATAAAGGTCGATCCCATTAATTTCAATTGGTGTTAAATGAAAAGTCAAAATAAAGACTGTAATAATTCCGACTACAATCACGATTCTCAAAATTCGAGCTCTTAGCTCATCAAGATGTTTGGCAATTTCATGAATCTCAGACATCTGAGACTATAGTTTACCGTAAACTCTATTTATCTACTTGGTCGGAATAGGTAGGAGCTTCTCTTCTGGCAGCCCTGCGTCTTTTTGTTCTTTTGCTGAGATGTCTAAGAATTCAATTGTAATTACTGCCTTTGTCTTGAATTTGGATTCTAATTCCTTCGCTAGATCTGCAATTTCTTTTCCAGCATAGATTTCTTTTGAATCTTTAAGAAAAACACGTTCTCCTTTTTCCATGTCTTTTCCACCAAATTTCTTTTTTAGAAATTTTGTGATTTCTGGCACCTCTTTTCGTTCTATATTATTATAGTAAAACGTAATTCCCTTAACTGGAGTGTAATCAAAAGGTGTTCCATTTCTATAAAGAAATACGCCAATAAAAATAGCATCTTCTTCTGGTTCTCTAGTACACTTTATCTCCCAAAGTAGAACTTTATTTGTATCATAAGTTAGCTTTTCAACTTCATCAATTGTTAATTTCCAGTATCTACATCTAGTCATGTAAATCCAACAATTTTACTGTTATAAATTGCTTAAAAAATTAATTAATTTTTCCTACCTAACATATGCCCTGAAGGTATTTGTTAGTGTGCTATAAGAGACACTTTAATCCGAGGAAAGAATAGTGAAAGTTTTTCCAATAAATTCTTTAGTTGGAATTACAATACCTTCGTTTCTATCGTTTGTAATTATGATGTGTAATGTACCTACTGAGGTTATTGTGCCTGTGACATCGCCGATTTTTATTTTCTGCCCCACCTTGAGGATGGAGCGATGATCAGCTGACCCTGCTATTGCTGCTGGGAGCACATCTTTTAGAGTAAATCCCAAGCCAACTGCAATTGCTGCACCAATAGCAATAGCAATACTCCACGCGAATGCAGATACTAGTATTGGTATTATTGATTCTCCAATGCCTAGTTGAGTAATAGCGACTGCAAAGATTATTCCATACATTACAACTTTGATGCCTGTAATGACATACCTTGCATTTCCAAAGCCGTGGTTTACGATTTCTTGATCAACCCATTTAATGATAAATTTAACAATAATCGAGCCAATTATTAGAATTAGAACAAATGCCAACAAATTTGGAACCCATAGCCACAAGTCAGTCAAAGCCGTACTTAGTTCTACAAATTGAAGTGCGTTTATGGCTGCAACAATGAAGAATATGTAAACAAACCATTTGATCGTAGCTGCAATGAGCTTGGCAGAGTTTAATTTATTACTGGAAAGTCCAATTATTTGCGAATCAGCATTTTTTTGAAAGTCAACTTTTTGTAATATTCTTGTTGCTGCTTTTTCTACTACCCTTCCAACAATCTTTCCTGCTACTAGTCCGATTATCAATAAGATAACAGCTGCAACTATTTTTGGAACAGATTCTGCTACATTATTAGCAAATGTAGTTAGTCCCTCAGTAGCAGGCGTGTAAAATTGGTTTACGTTTTCTTGGGCATATGCAAAACCTGTGCCAGAGATCACTAAAATAAATACTGCCGATAATACCACCGTGTTGATCCTTAATTTTTGCATTTCTCTATCTCTAAATCGGCGTTGTTGGATCCGCTTATTTATACTCATCGAAACATTTGTTCTAGTATGAGATCTTATTATCGGTCAGTGACTTAAAACATTTCTAACTTTAATTTTTATGGACATTTAAAGTAAGTTGAAATGTTTGTAAATTAAACATGATCGATTAATTTTCTATAATAAATTTAATTCTACATCGTTAACCTGTTTGAAAAAAATTATTTACAAAAATCTCTCACAAAATCTAATCTATAAATGAAATTTAAGATCATCTTATAACTCAGTATGATGTACATATTTTAAGATGGGAATAAGAGTCACAGTTGTACTTGACCAAAGTAATGTGGAAAAGCTACGTGGAATTCAAGCCAAACTAATCAAAAACTCCACCAAATCTGTTAGCTTTTCAAATGTACTAAATCAAGTTGTAGAAGAAGGACTAAGAAAATTTAAACCATAATTATTTAGATTCTTTATCACATTAATTTTCTAGTTGAATCTAAATGAAAATTTCCAATAGGTATAATATGCTTTAACTTAAAAGCAAAATCATGTCATTATATACAGTTCATGTTATAATTGAAAATAAACCAGGCATTAGTGATCCAGAAGGTGAAACTATATTGAAGGATCTTGTTCTAAAAGGTAGTTATTCGTCGGTAAAAAAAATACGTTCTGCAAAGATGTTAAAATTTAAGATAAATGAAAAAAATAAGGCACTTGCAGAAACAAAAATTCAAAAACTATGCGATGACCTTCGAATTTATAATCCAATGGTAAGCAAAATTACGATAGAGGTTTTTGAGGATTAGGATTCATCTGATAGAATATTTTCCACTGTGCCTTCAATTAACAACCTACTTCGTAGAAATCCTACCAAATCAGTCTGAGTGATTACTCCTATAAGATTCTCATTTTCTAGAACTAAAAGTCGACGTATATTGTTATTTAGCATTTTTTGCACAGCATCTTCAATATCGGTTGATGGTTCAACCCATCTGAATTTATAAGACATAATATCTTCGAGAGGAATTTTTGAGGCTTGTTTATCCTCTGATGTTATCTTTAGAAGAAAATCCTTTTCTGTTACCACGCCGATCGGCTTTCCATCTTTAACTATTACTAAGAAACTAATACCATTTTTAGAAATTAGCTTTGCTGCTTCAAGAGCCGTTTTATTATACTCTATAGTAATTACATTTTTTTGCATAATATCTCGTACTTGTACCATGTCAATTGATGTTATTTATTCAAATAAAAATGGTTTTAAAATAACTAAATCACGACTTTTTAGCTATTAAGATACATATAATTTCAGATTTTATTTATTAAACTAAGAATTTTTAGCTGCTTTTTTCCTCACTAGTTGGTGTACTGTGACTGGCATCGTGAATATCCCGAACATGAAGTGCTATCTCTGTTGGATCTTCAAATACTTTCTCACAATAATCACATTCCAAAATAAAAGATCCAATTAATTCTCTTCCATCCTCTTCTGATTGTTTTGTGGGTTCCTTCCTGTTAGCTTTCAATTACTGCTATTTTTTTATTCATTAATTCTAATTAAGTTCTCTTTTACTTAAGTGAATTAGAATTTTCAGGTAAAAAAGAAATACAATAAATTTTCATATATCTTTTTTTAGCCAAAAGGAAATATTTTACTACGGATTCTGCATCTAAACCTCCTAATTTAATGTGGATTTAGCGTTTATCATATTCTTTAATCAACAATTGTTAGCTGAAATAACGGTTTTACGTGCTTTGATTTTAATAACGCATATCACTTAAGAAAACTGTGAAAGTCGGGGTAGTTGTTTTTCCTGGCAGTAATTGTGATCGCGATATGTATCACGTTCTTAGCGATGTTTTTAAAATTGACACTCAATTTTTTTGGCATGAAAAAAAACTCCCAAAAAACCTAGATGCAATTATACTTCCTGGAGGATTTTCATATGGCGACAGACTTCGAGCAGGGGCTATTGCTGCTCACAGTCCTGTAATATCTGATGTCAAAAAATTTGCTTCTCATGGCATGCCAATCTTGGGTGTATGCAATGGATTCCAAATTTTAGTAGAGGCCGAGTTATTGCCAGGTGTTTTATTAAAAAACAATTCGCTAAATTTTATGTGTAAATGGACAAATCTCATAGTTGAAAATAATACTACCCCATTTACTAACAAATTAAAAATACACCAAAAAATCCCAATACCTATTGCAAACGGTGAAGGAAGATATTACGCAGATAAAAAAACCCTAAACCTACTGAAAAAAAATCACCAAATTGTTTTTAGATACGCTGATGTTGTAAATGGTTCTACATTAAGGATAGCAGGAATATGTAACAAAGAAGGAAATGTAGTTGGAATGATGCCACATCCAGAGCGTGCAACAGAGTCTGAAATTAACCCAATAGACTCTAAACCTGCATCATTAATTTTTGAATCTCTTCTAAATGCCATTGGTGTACCCCAATGAGCCTAGCAAAACAAGAATCTATTTATCTTGAAAAAAAAATTGGTCGTAAACCAACTTTAACTGAATTTCAAATAGTAGCAGCCGAATGGTCTGAGCACTGTTCTTACAAATCATCAAAAAAACACCTCAAGATGCTGCCAATGCGTGGTATTCATGTTATTTCTGAAAAGGGCTATGATTCTGGAGTCCTAGATGTTGGTGAAAATTACGTTGTAACAGTGCATATTGAAAGTCACAACCATCCATCAGCAGTTGAACCATTTGGCGGGGCAGCAACTGGTGTTGGTGGTGTAATAAGAGATATTCTATCAGCTGGGACTAGACCAATTGCAATACTTGATGGTTTGCGTTTTGGGGATATAGAAAAAGACCCTCATGCTAGATGGCTTTTCAAAAATGCAGTATCAGGCATTGCCGATTATGGGAATTGTTTAGGCATTCCAACAATTGGAGGAGAAGTAGAATTTGATAATTGTTATGCTAACTATGCATTAGTTGATGTTGCTGCTATAGGATTTGGTAAAAAGGATAAACTGATAAAAAATAGAGCAATCAAAGGAGATCTAGTTGTCTTAATTGGAGGTCCTACTGGAAGAGATGGGATAGGTGGTTCTCAATTTGCTTCAGATTCATTAGAATCAGAAAATAGATCTGCAGTCCAAATCCCTGATCCTTTCATTGAAAAATTAATTATTGAAGCAATTTTGGAAGCAAGAGATCAAAAATGTATCAAAGCAATGAAGGACCTTGGTGGAGGTGGCTTGTCTTGTGCTGTTTCTGAGACTGCAGATTCCCTTGGTGTAGGAATAGAATTAGACGTAAATCAAATTCATACAAGAGAGTCTAATATGAAACCAGATGAAATTATGGTTTCTGAATCTCAAGAAAGAATGCTGATAATTACAGATAAGAAAAAACTAAATGCACTCAAAACTATTTGCAAAAAATTTCATATTCAATGTTCTGTAATAGGCAAAGTAAACGCAGATAGTTTAATGCAAGTGAAAAAAGGGGCAAAAGTTTTGGCTACCTTACCTACAAAGATTGTTGCAAACGCTCCACTACTTGATAGACCATCAGCTATTCCTAAATATCTTAATAAATTACAAAAAGAGCCATTTCTAAAAACACCCACAAATTTTTCCAACATTTTACTGAAAATGATTTCTAGCCCAAATATTGCAAATAAAAGATGGATCTACGGTCAATATGATCATGAAGTTGGAATTCGGACAGTAATCAAACCAGGTAACGATGCTTCTGTCTTAAGACTAGATAATGGAAAATTTCTTGCAGCAAAAATTGATGGAAATCCCAAACACTGCTATATTGACCCAAGACAAGGCGCAATAGGGTGCTTTGAGGAAGCATGCAGAAATGTAGTATGTACAGGTGCTACCCCAATTGGCATGGTTGATCATCTGCAATTTGGAAATCCTGAAGATCCTGAAATTTTTTGGACTTTTTTGGAATCCCTGAAAGGCATAACTGATTTTGCAAAAAGTTTCAAAATCCCTTGTGTTGGCGGAAAGGTTAGTTTTTACAATGAAACTCCTAAAGGTCCTATCAAACCAACTCCATTAATTGGCATATTAGGTATTATCGAAAAACAGCCTCTCCGCCCACTCCAAATATCAAATGATGACGTTCTTGTAATTGTCGGACAAACAAAAAATGAGTTGGGAGGCTCTGAATACCTTGAATACATTCATGGATTTATCGGAGGCAGATGCCCCGAGGTTGATTTTAAGGCCTCAAAGCAAAATATGGAGACTATTTTAGAGGTAATTAGAAAAGATATTGCAAAATGCGTTCACGATTGCTCAAAAGGTGGTTTGGCAATAGCAGTTTCGGAATTATGCATGATTAATAATATTGGATGCAAGGTTTCTTTAGAAAAAATCCCCTCTGAAAAACTACAGACTGATCGATTACTATTCTCAGAAAGTCATTCTAGATATCTTGTTGTTGTAGAGAAAAAAAATCTAAAGAACGTTCAGAATATTTTATCTAAAAAAAAGGTACGATATAATGTGATAGGAAATTTTGGAGGCTCAAAAATCATAATTGAAAGAAATTCAAAAAAGATTGTAAATCTAAGAGTTGATAAGACTCGATTAAAATGGATGAACTCATTAGAGGAATTGGTATTACATGGTTAAGGAAAATTGTGGAGTCGTAGGGGTATTCAGCTTGGATGGTTCAAATGTAATACCTATGATAATTGATTCACTTCGTGCTTTACAACATAGAGGCCAAGAAGCCTGGGGTCTAGCAATTCCGAAAAAAGATCCCATGAAAAAAATTGGTCTTGTGTCCGCATCTGCTTCAGAATTTAAAAAAATCTCCGAAGAATATGCCTCCCCAGCAGCAATAGGTCATGTAAGATATTCTACAATTGGAAAAAGCAATTTAGAGAACGCACAACCGCTTAAAGTCAAAGATCTTTGTGTGGCACATAATGGAACAATCTCAAATGTAGAAGAACTATCAAATCTTGTAGGTGGTTGTACTTTTACTCCACAAAATGCAAGTGATACACTTGTGGCAGCTCAGCGTCTTGTATCTTTGATTTCAGAAAAAGGAAAACTTTCAAGCGCTCTTTCAATACTCAAAAATGAAATGATTGGCTCATATTGCTTTACTTTCTTATCTGATGATAATTCTGTTTATGCTGCACGAGACCCGCAAGGCTTCAGACCTATGGTTTTGGGACAAAAAGAAGAAAATAACTCTTACATTGTGGCATCTGAGTCCTCAGCTTTGTCAGCTGTTAGTGCAAAATTGATTAGGGATGTAAAACCAGGCGAACTAATCAAATTCAGTAAAAATGGAATGGAGACAGAAATGTTTTCAGATGTTAATACTAGGTGTCATTGTTCCTTTGAATTTACATATTTTGCTCATCCGACAAGTAAAATGGAAGGAACAAATGTGTACATGGCAAGAAAGCGAATAGGCCAATATTTGGCACGAAAATTTCCAATCAAAGATGCAGACATGGTTATCCCAGTTCCAGATTCTGCTAGGCCAGCAGCATTGGGCTATGCTCAAGAACTAGGTATTCCATTTGATGAGGGTCTCTTAAAAGATCGCTATAGTAAGAAAGGACCTCTTAGAAGTTTTATCGAACCCCATCAAAGCGATAGAATTGAAATTAATCGCTGGATTTTTCCTATAACTGAGATTATTGATGGGAAACATGTTGTCGTCATAGACGACAGCCTAGTACGTGGTACTAGCTCCAAAGCAATTATCAAAGCGTTAAGAAGAGCTGGAGCAAAAAAAATTAGCATGGTAATTACATATCCACCAATTAGATTTCCTTGTTATGCCGGAATTGATTTTCCATCTCAAGAAGAATTGGCAACTTATGTAGACGGCAGGGATGTTACTCTGGAGCAGATTACTGAAAAGGTACGCTCCGATATTGGTGCTGATTTTCTTGGATACAATGATTCTGAAAATCTTGCAAATGCAATAGGTATTCCTCATGACTCAATGTGTTTTACATGTTCTACTGGAAATTATGACTCATTAGGAATAAAACCTTCATTTAAAACAAGAATTGAGATGAAGGGCGAATAAAATGGAAATTGCGTATGTTTTAGTTAAAAGTGAGATCGCACATGAAATGGAGGTATTAAATGAAATTCTAAAACTTGATGGAGTAAAAGAGGTAAAAGGAACATTTGGGCTTTATGATATTTTCGTTAAAATTGAAGCATCTTCAAGCACTGAAATTCAAAATATAATCACCAAAAAAATTCGACATCTTAAACACGTAATTTCTACTACTACTCTTTCAGTAATTCCCGAACAGGGTGGCACCTAACTCGAACCTTTTTGTTTACCACTTTTCCGTAAAAATCTTTTATAATTCATATTAACATATAATATTTTTATAATATTTTTATCATTTTATTTTAAATATTTTAGTAAATTACCACTTTGGAACTAAAATTTTCCAATTTGATCCAGATTCGATATAAGAATCACCGATCTATAACGATCTATGAATGAAGCCGAAAAATCAATCAATATTCTCAATTCTAGCCCTGATTCTAAATTATATGAATACAAATTAGGAATTGAAAGAATTACTATGGAATTAGTAAAATTTGGTTTAACAAAAACACAAGCAAAGGTTTTCATATATTTGGGCAAATACGGTTCAAAATCCTCTCCTGAAGTATGCAAAGATCTCAAATTGCCACGAACTGAAACATATCATGTACTTAATGAATTGACCAATCGGGGAATTGTAGTTAGCGAATTTTCTTATCCAACTAAATTCTCAGCCATCCCTATGGAGAAAGCAATCGCTACTATGGTAAAAACTGAACAAACAAAGATTGGAATGTTAGCAGAAAAAGAAAAAGAGATTACCCAGTTATGGCATCAGATTCCATGCTTTTTTACTAAATCTGACGAACCAGAGTGCGAAAAATTCCAAATGCTACAGGGTTCATCAAGAATTCATAGTAAAATGCAGAATATGATTTCAAATTCTAAAATTGGTTGTAAATTATTATGCGGTGCAAAGGATCTTTCAAGATTTTATTATTCAAATTTGATTGAAATATTTGAGGCTTCAGCCTCGAATATGAAATTATTAATTTCATCAGATGCCCTTGTTCCTCATTTAATCCAAAACATGCATAAATCAAGTATAAGATCTTGGCCAAAAAATATGGCAAAAAACCAATGCTTTCTTTTAAAAGATGATGATGAATTATTAATTTTCTTGAGAAATGCTAACTTTCCGACTAGAAACATTTTTGCTTTTTGGACTAATTCCAAATCCCTAATTGATTCGATTTGCCTTCTTTTCGATTATTCTTGGGAACACTCAAAACCAATTAAACACGCAAATTTAATAATTTCTGAGTTAGGCAACTAATCCTTTTCTTTTTTTAGATATTCATTAAGAGCTTCTTTAATTACACTAGTAAGGGTAACCGATCTGGTTGTCCCCATTAACAATTTTGCCTGTCGCTTTCGAAGTTTTTTTACTATATCATCATCTAGTATTATGGTAATCCGATGACCATCCATTTTTGATTCTAACATCCCAGATTTCAATTACTCCTAATCCTCAATAACCTAATCAAAGCACTAACTTTTTACTATTTTTGATAGTAATTAAGGTAAAGATTGTTCTTGTTTTCATTACCTAATTAAGAAATTATGAAGTAAATATAATATGTGGATTAAGTAATCCACGTTTTAAGACACTAGCCATTATTACAAGTAATTTTAAAAGTCATGCACTACTCTTAGTTTTAGTGGCAGCATATAAGATGCTTATAGGGTTAGGAATAGGCGTAATAGCTGTTTTAAGTCTAGTTGTAGGTCTATCTTTATCAAAGGGCGCCATTACCTCTCAAGAATATGAAATTTTTGTGGACCCATTTAAGGATGAACAAGACCTCTTTGTCATGGCTAGAGTAACAATCCAAAACACAGGAAATAGTCCATTAACCAATGTCAGAGCAAATTTTGGTGGTGGTGATATTCAAGAACTTGGAACATTAAAACCAGGTCAAAAAATCATTATATCTCCACCCCCTGAAAATGATATGGAATTTGTGATGGTGACTACTGATGAGGGAATTTTTGTCAGCAAGGCCTACAGGATACCTGTTAAAATGCCTGGAATGATGGGTTCTTAAAAAAATCCCATGAATTCAATGATAATATGGGTATACATCTATGAATATTCTGGTAAAATGTGAAAAACAGGCAATCATATCTACAAAGTTTAGGCTATTAAAGAAATGAAAGAAATATGCAAACGCTGTAAGAAGAAAAAAGAGTTAGCAACCTCAAAACCAAGACTATGCCATGATTGTGTACTTGCCGAAGAAAAGCGAATGCAAGAATAGAAAGAAAATTAATAATGAACTAAATCTGCAAACTATTAATTCCTAGTTTAACGTAAAAATATTTCATATATGAAGAAAATTATACGGCAAAAAAACAAAAACAACCCAACCAAGCCTGAAAATCAAATGAAAAAGGAATATCAAGAATCCTATGAAGAACTAAAGAAATCAATCATAAGAAAGCAAGAAAGAGAAACGAGAGAAGAATCACAAGATTAGATTCAAAATTCTTTTTCCATTCAAAACAGGTTAAAAATTCATAATTCTTAGGATGATTAATATTTTAAAAAGATCCCTTATTCATACTCAAAAACAATGCACTAAAATGATATTAAGAATTAGATTTTATAGATGAAATTTCTTGCATCTGGAAAAGTAAAAGATATTTATGATTTAGAAGATGGAAATCTTCTTTTTCTGTTTAGCGACAGAGTATCAGCTTATGATGTAAAATTTAAAGAGGAAATCCCAAAAAAAGGTGAAGTCCTATGTAAATTCGCAGAATTTTGGTTTAATGAATTAGATATACCAAATCATTTTGTTAGAACAGAATCAAAAACAGGAATTATAGTCAAAAAAATGAGTATGCTCCCCATTGAATGTGTCGTACGAGGTTATTTTTATGGTAGTCTTGTAGATAGATGGAAAAAAGGTGAGATAAATCTACCTGAAAATTCTAATGCCGAACTTGCAGCAAAACTTTCTGAACCTATTTTTGATCCTACAACAAAATCAACTCACGATGTTGCTATTGATAAAAACCGTGCAGTAGCATTGAATCTTGTTACAAATGAAGAATTTGACTGGTTATCTAAGACATCAATTCAAATCTACAAAAAAATGGTAACAATTGCTGATTCTGCGGACTTTATACTGGCAGACCTGAAATTAGAATTTGGTAAACTCGATGGTAAGATTATTCTTGGAGACTCCATAGGTCCAGACGAGTATCGTCTGTGGCCAAAAGACTCCTATTCCATTGGAAAAATTCAGGAGTCTTACGATAAGCAATTATTGCGTGATTGGTTAACCAATAATGGTTATCAAAAAAAATTCGATGAGGCCCGTGCAAAAGGAAAAGCGCCAGTAGCCCCTACAATCCCTGATAATTTAATAAAAAAAATGACCGAAAGGTATGTTATTGCCTATGAACGTTTTACTAAAAAATCCATATAACTCTCGATTTTTCATTTTAATCAAATATTCAATTTTATGTTTTTGGGCCTGAAAATGCATAGGTCTGCTCTATGTCCGCCAGTTGGCTCGCTGCCGACGGAATTATCTAATAATTTCGTATTGCTACTAATTTAATGAGTATGCAATGATATGTATAATTTTAGTATAATCTTAATAGTAGCAAATCTAACTAAGGTTCAACCAGTAGAGCATAAATAATAATAAAAAAAAATTAATGCGAATAGACAAAAAAATATGATATAACGATCTTTTAGCTTAGATTTTAATTCAAAACTACATGTCTACATTATTGGAGAAACCAATTAAGATTAATAGAATTGTCACTTCGAATAGCCAGCAAGCCAAAGCAATTGAGGATCTGACTAGGTCAAAAATTCTAAAAATTTTATATAAAAAACAATTTACTGCCGACCAAATTTTAGCAGAATTGAAAAAAACTGGATACAATAAAGCATTAACTACAATCCGTCATCACCTAGATATTTTAAAAATTTCTGGTTTAATCGAACTAGTGAAAATTCAAGAATCTAGAGGAGCCATAACAAAATTTTATGGAACATCAACTAAGCTTTTAGAGTATGAAATTCCTGAAGATTTTGAATCAAAATATGCAACCTTAATCAAAACAACATCTGGTAAAATTGAAAATCTTGTGAAAAACATCTCTCAAAAAACTAGTTCAAAAACAAAAAATCATAAGGTTGTGGAAAACGAAAATTATAATCAATATCTTTTAATGGAAATTGTAAATCGTGCACTTACTAATGTTTTAGAAAAATCTAACTCTTAAAATTCAAAAACTAAATAACCTCAATAGAAAAAACCCCCCTTGTTTTTGGGTTTTGTAAAATCTGAACTAATTTTCTTGGAATAGAATCGCTAGCCTTGTCACAATTTACTGCTAAAGTTCTGGGGCACACGTAATTGCTTTTTCGTAAAACAATATCGTTTGGATCTGAGCAAATTAGATCTTGATGTCCCTTTCCATTAATTTTAAAAGTATACCCATCTACGTTAATTGAAAAAACCACAATCGAATTTGGATCTTTTAATTTTTTTTTAATTTTATTTGGAATCTCATTACATCCACATTTTGCGCCTACTCCAATAATACAATCTCCGTTTGGTGTAAGGTCAGTCTCCTTTGTAATTTCAATTGTATTTTTATGAATGGATCTAATATTTTCATGACCAGTAAAAGGAATTTCAAAATGCACAAATTGAACATGACTAGACTTAAATTAAACTTTCTAAACATTGAAGATTGACTTGCTACCTGCACAACAAGGATATGATAGGGCTATTACTGTTTTTTCCCCTGACGGGAGATTGTATCAAGTTGAATATGCTATTGAAACTGTACGACGTGGGACAATTGCTGTTGGCATCAAAAGTAAAGATGGAATTATTATAGCTGTTGAAGAGAAACCACGTAAGCTACAGATTTCGGATACGGCTCAAAAAATATTTCAAATCGATGATCATGTAGGAGTTGCAGCAGCTGGCTATATTCCAGATGCAAGAAGCCAAGTTGATAATGCAAGATTTTTCTCTCAAAGTAACAAACTGATTTATGATGAATCAGTTGATGTTGAAACAATCGCAAAACATCTGGCAGATCAGTGTCAACAATTTACTCAATATGCAGGAGTACGTCCTTTTGGTGTTGCTTTAATTCTTGGTGGTGTTGATTCTGGAGGAAGCCAACTATACTTGACTGATCCAAGTGGAACTTACATTTCTTATGATGCTGTTGCAATTGGTTCAGGTTCTGATCAAGTTACAGATTTTCTTGAAAAAAATTACAAAGCAGATATTTCTCTTCAAGACGCTGCTATTTTGGCAACCGCATCAATTTACATTGCTAGTGAAGAAAAAGAAGGTTCTCAACACATCAAGATGTCTCAAATCAAAGCCGCCACAAAATCCTTTGAGATAATTTCTGACGAACAGATTGCAAAATTTGCAAAAACTGCAATAGAAAAATATCCCTCTGAAAAAAGTTAGCAACGGTATTATTATAATTAAGATTTAGTAGTTTCATGAACATATCAATTGCAATCCCCGACTCGTCTTTATCCGATGAAATAACTCAGAAAGAAAAATCCAGTAAAATTTCAAGAATAGCTAGAGCATGCGCAATTTTTCAAGTCGATGAGATCTTCATTTACCACGAAACTTTGGGTGAAAAAAGTGATGCAATGCTTATGTCGACAATTTTAAAGTACTTAGAAACTCCCCAATATTTTAGAAGATATCTATATCCAAAAATGGATTTACTAAAATATTCCGGAATTTTATACCCATTAAAAATTCCAAGTCACAGTAATATCGTAGATCCTCGAAGAATTAAAATCGACGATGTTAGAGAAGGACTTGTTGTTTCAGTAAAGGGGAAAAAATTTGTTGATGTAGGAATAAAAAATCTAATATCATATTTTGGGAAAGCGGATATTGGCCAACGTATTACAGTGCAATTCAAATCTGAATATCCAAATTTCTCAGTAAAAGAAATTTTAAAAGATACCCTCAAAGATTATTGGGGGTACAAAGTAAAAGAAAGAGGAAATCTTTTTTCAACACTTTCTACCTGGGATGGGCAAATTATTCTCACATCAAGAAAAGGCAAAATAATATCACAAGAATTTTCAAAATGGTTCTTAGAAAGTAAAAAACCAACTCTCGTTGTTTTTGGTTCTCCAGAGAGAGGTCTTCATGAAATTTTAGGAGGTAAAATTCATCAGATCCAAAATTCAAAAATTTTGAACTTCTTTCCAAATCAAGCTACAGAAACAGTTCGCCTTGAAGAAGCACTGGTTGGCGTACTTTCAATTCTTAACATATTCCAGACGCGTCAAATTTAACATAAGAACAAGTATTAGATATGATTAAACAAAAAAAATTTCTTCTTTTTGCAATAATTGTAGGATTAGCTGGTATTGTTGTTGGTTCTATTACAATTTTATCTTTATTAGAAAATTTGTTAAACCCATAAAAGATTAATTTTATAAAATTTCGAGGCAAACCTTGAAATTTTTAGTAGGTATATAATGGGGTTAACGACTTTTTCCGTTTATCCATGGGTCATCGAAAACGTAGTCAGCCGCGTAGAGGTAGTCTTGCATATCTCCCCAGAGGTCGAGCTAAAAGTTTTGAGGCAAGAATACGTTCTTGGCCTACAATAAATTCTGACGAGCCAAAACTATTAGCACATGCAGGTTTCAAGGCTGGCTGTGTTCAACTTGTCACCATTGATGATCGGGATAAAACCCCAAATGCTGGAAAACAACTTGTTAGTCTTGGAACAGTTATCGTTACTCCTCCATTATTTGTAGCTGGAATACGCGGCTACTCAAAAGACAATTATGGTCTTCAAGCTGCTTTTGACATTTATGCAAAAGATTTGCCAAAACATTTTTCCAGATTATTAAAATTAAAAAACGAGGGTAGCAATTTAGAAAAAGTTGAAAAACATCTTGGTAACATACAAGAGATTTACGCAATAGTTGGAATTACCCCCACTACAAATCTTGATCAAAAGAAACCCTATATTTTTGAGGCTGCTGTAAAAGGCGGTGACATTAAAAAGCAATTTGAATTTGTAAAAAGATTCCTAGGCAAAGAAATGAAAATTGATCAAGTTTTTGAGACCGGTGTCAGTGTTGATGCAGCAGCAATAACTAAGGGAAAGGGATGGGAAGGTCCTATCACCAGATGGGGTGTAAAAAAGAAACAACACAAATCACGAAAAAGTGTAAGAGAAGTTGGTTCACTGGGTCCAATTTCTCCTGCAAGTATAATGTATACTGTTCCAAGAGCCGGACAACGAGGATTTCATCAAAGAACTGAGTATAACAAAAGAATTATGATTATGAGTAACACAGAAAAAAATGAAGTAAAAATTAATCCGGAAGGTGGTTTCAAACATTTTGGTTTGGTTAATGGTGACTTTGTTATTGTAAAAGGTTCAGTTCCAGGAACTTATAGACGCCTGATAAAATTAAGAACACAAATTCGTAACGTGCCTTCAAAAATTCTTAAACCTCACATACTAGAGGTCGTTTTATAATGAAAGTTCAAACATTAACAACTAGTGGTTCAAAAGAAAACGAAATTGAACTACCTAGAGTATTTTCTACCCCATTCAGAAAAGATCTCATTCAAAAAGCAGTAGTATATCTCAGCTCACATAAATTTCAAAAACAAGGACGACATCCAACTGCAGGAATGGATGTAGTAGCAAGATCCAATGATCCTCCAACAGGTCACGGTTCAGCTAGAATAGCTCGACTTCGTGGTGGAGGTGGTGGACGTCAGGGCCAAGGAGGTGGAGTAGCATCAACAAGAGGCGGAAGGCAAGCACATCCTCCAACTTCTGAAAAAGTCATCTTCAAAAAACTAAATAAAAAAGAAAATAAATTGGCACTTTGTTCAGCAATAGCTGCTACCTCCTCAAAACAAATCATAAAATCGCGTGGCCACATCCTAGAAAAAATAACATCATTTCCTTTAGTCGTTTCAGATGACATTGAAAAAGTTTCAAAGGCAAGCGAAATGAAAAAAATTTTTGAAGCATTGAACTTAACACAGGACATTGACAGACTCTTATCAAGAAAAGCTCGTAGTGGAAAATCCGCATTGAGGGGAAGGGCATCCAAAGTAGGAAAAAGCATATTGTTTGTAACAAAGGACTCTACAAATCTCTCAAAAGCATGCGGTTCATTTCCAGGAGTTGAGGTGTGTTCAGTAAAAAACCTAAGTGTTCTAGATTTAGCTCCTGGAGCAGTTCCAATAAGATTAACCGTTTATTCTAAAAGTGCCATTGATGAAATTTCTAAAATTAAATCTCCACACCTAGAACTTATGGTGAAATTAAAATGAATATTGACGAAGCCTCAAAAATAATCTTAAAACCGTACATTACTGAAAAAACATTTGCCATGGTGGAAAATGAACAAAAAATTTGTTTCATTGTTGCTGCTGATGCTGCAAAACCAAAAATCATACAAGCAGTTAAAACATTATACAATGAAACTGTACTTGATGTCAATACTGCAAAAACGGTTTATGGCAAAAAGGCATTTGTTAAATTTGAATCAATTGATAAAGCACGAGATTTGGCAACAAAGATAGGAATGCTATAATATGGTCCTGAAATTCTCTCTATTTGCAACTAAGGTGAAAGAAAATGGTTAAAAAATTTGATTATCAAGGAATCGGTTTAGCAGAATTAGAGAAAATGCCGCTGGAAAAACTTTTTCAGTTATTTCCAGCACGAGCTCGAAGATCACTTACCAGAGGAATTACCGATAGTAAAAGAAAATTAATTGAAGAGATAAAGTTAGCAAAGGCTGGCAAACTAAAGAATCCAGTAAGAACTCACCTTAGAGATTTGATAATTTTGCCTTACATGGTTGGTGTGCAAGTAAATGTTTTCTCAGGAAAAGAATTTGTCGCGGTCAATATTTCTCCAGAAATGATAAGTCATTATCTAGGTGAATATGTTATAACAAATAAGAGAGTCTCACATGGTGCCCCAGGTGTAGGTGCATCTAGATCTAGTCTTTACGTTCCATTGAAGTGATTAATTATGGCCAAATTCAAGTACGCTTTTCAAAATTTTGATCCAACTAGACATGTGAGAGCCTCCTTACGAGAAAAACAAATTTCACATAAACATGCTCGTGAAATTGCTGTAGCAATTAAGGGGCTCTCTCTAGAAAAAGCAAGGGATTATCTACAAAATGTAATATCAATGAAACGAGCCGTTCCATTTAGAAGATACAAAACACAAGTAGGTCATAAATCTGACCCAGGGGTAATGTCTGGACGATATCCACAGAAGTCTGCCACTGAATTTCTTAAACTGCTTGATAATTTAGAATCTAATGCAGAATACAAGGGAATGGATTTGGATAGACTCAAAATTATTAACGCAACAGTTCACAAAGGAGTATTGATAAAAAGATTCATCCCAAGAGCCATGGGAAGAGCGACCCCAAAAAATAATGTATTAACTCATGTTGAACTTGTAGCTCAGGAGGCTTAGAATTGTCATCTGTAAAAAATGTACTCAAAGATAATTACAACATGATGTTACTCAAAGATTATCTGAGAGAAAAAATCAAAGACGCTGGATTTTCTGATGTTGAAATTTCAAAAACGCCTGTAGGAACACGTATTGCCTTACATGTTACACGACCAGGAATTGTAATAGGACGTAAAGGAAGCGGTATAAGGGAATTAACTGAAGTCCTTGGAACAAAATTTGGTTTAAAAAATCCTCAAATCTCTGTAGTTGAAATTGCCAAGCCTGAACTCTCTCCAAATGTAATGTGTAATAGATTAGCTTCTCATATTGAACGAGGTACTGCATTCAGACGAGCAACTATGTGGACCCTTCAACAAATTATGGAAAATGGTGCAATGGGGGTTCAAATTACAATTTCTGGTAAACTTCGAGGTGACCGTTCTGCCTTTGAAAAACATTCAGTTGGTATTTTACCAAGAGCTGGTCATCACGCAGAAGTAATAGTTGCTGAGGATATTGCTCATGTAAAAACCCCCATGGGTCTTATTGGAATTAGAATTAGAATCGCAATAAAAGAAAAACTTATCCCTGAATTTGAATTTAAAGACAAATCTAAAAAAGCTAAACAAAAACAAAAAGAGGAAATCATAGTTAAGGTAATCGCAGATAAACCGGTCTCTGCAATAAAAGTAGAGACTGAAGCAGAAAGAAAGGCAAGAACTGAAAGTGAGCAAATTGAACTTGAAGCAAAGAAAATTGCAACTCTTGAAACCTTAGAAGAAGAAGAGGAGAAATTTAAAGCATGACAAGAATAAAAATGAAAACAGTGCGAGAACTAAACGAAAATGATCTGCATGATAGATTACAACAACTTCGTTCAGATCTTACAAAACTTAAGGTAGATTCAGCAAAGGGAACACTTCGTAAGGAAAGCGGAAAGATAAAACCCCTGAGAAGAGACATAGCAAGAATCATGACTAGATTGAATGAGTTGAAGAAAAAATGATAACATCTGAAAATATCTCTATCCATGAAATGATAGGATTAAAAACAGAAATTTACGATTCTCCGAATCATCAGATTATAGGATTAAATGGTACTATTGTTGATGAAACTAAATCAATGTTAATATTAAACACCAAGGATGGATTCAAAATGATACCAAAAAAACAAAACACTTGGAAATTCTATGCAGATGATCAAGAAATTACACTTTATGGGTCTTTACTTGAAAAACGCTCCTATGATAGATTGGGAATAAAAATATGACCAGAAATATCGGTATCCCAGTTACTGCCCCAAAAGAAGAGTGCACTGATAAACATTGCCCATTTCATGGTTCTCTTAGTGTGCGAGGAAAGTTATTTGAGGGAAAAGTTGTTAGCGCTAAAGCAAAAAATACCATTGTATTGCAAAAAGAATCCCCTCTTTATTTTAGTAAATTCAAACGATATGCTAGAAGTAAAAGCACAATTCATGCTCATATACCATCATGTCTTGATGTTAAAGAAGGTGATTCGGTCATGACTGCTGAATGTAGGCCTGTATCCAAATCCGTTTCTTTTGTTGTAGTGGAGGTTAGAAAGTAATGTCACAGGGTAGAAGTCGTGGAAAGGCAAAAGGAGTTCAGGAGTTTAGACCTTATGTTACAAGAGTTCTTCCTGTTGGCGCTCGAATTAATTGTGCAGACAATACTGGCGCAAAAATATTAGAAATAGTTATGGTTCAAAAATTGAAAACACGTTCATCAAGGTTACCTGCAGCAGCAGTTGGTGACTTTGTAAATGTAGTAGTAAAAAAGGGTCCTGCAGAATTAAGAAAACAAGTTTATGGTGCAGTAGTGATTAGACAAAAATACCCAGTTCGCAGACTAAACGGCGTTAGAGTAATTTTTGAGGATAATGCAGGAGTTCTTGTAACTCCTGAAGGAGAAATTAAAGGGACTGACATCAAAGGACCGGTGGCAGCTGAAGCATCTGAAAAATGGCCAAGAGTGGCTAGTCTTGCATCTATGGTGGTATGATTGAAGCCGACAAAAATTAGAAATCAGCAAATCTACAAAGCAACTTATGCTATAAGGAGCAAACAAATTTCAGGATCTTTATCAAAAGAACTTAGAAAAAAATATGGAAAGCGAAGTATTCGAATAAACATCGATGATACAGTTAGAATAATCCGTGGAGAATACAAAGGTATTGACGGTAAAGTTACAAAAATTTCTACAGAAAAAAGCGGTGTGGCAATTGAGGGAATCAAAAAGGAGAAACTTAAAGGAGAGAAAATTGATGTTTACATTCCTTCTTCAAATGTCTTGATAATTGGACTTAACACTGATGATCATTGGCGTAAAAGTAAGTTAGAAGGTCACAAACCTAAAGCCACACCAAAAGAAACTAAATCAGAAAAACCAAAAGAAACTAAATCAGAAAAACCAAAAGAAACTAAATCAGAAAAACCAAAAGAAACTAAATCCAAGAAATCAAGTAAACTAAAAACTAAGGGGACTGAAGATTAGAAATGGTAAGCATATCTGGTAGCAAAAAACTCAAACGACAGATGGCTCCAACTTTCTGGGGAATAACAAGAAAAGATAAACGATTTGTGATTACCGTCAAACCCGGCCCTCATCCTAAGAATAACTCAATTCCCACTGCAGTACTTTTACGTGATACTTTAAAACTCGTAACAACATTACGAGAAGCAAAATCTACCATTTATGACGGTAAAGTTACTATTGATGGTATCAAACGGAAATCACTACATCATGGAATAGGCCTAATGGATGTAATAGAATTAGAAGGAGTTTCAGACACTTATCGTCTTGTTCCACAAAAGGGGCATGTACTTAAACCCCTTAAAATTAATAATTCTGAGAAGTCAAAAAAATTGGTTAAAGTAATAAGTAAAACTACGATTAGAAATGGTAAAACTCAGATTGGATTTCATGATGGTCGTTCACTTATTTCTGATACTATAGTAAATGTAGGAGATTCATGTTTAATGCAGATACCTGAACAAAAAATTCTCAATGTTATAAAATTAGAAAAAGGTTCGCATGTTATAGTAACTCGTGGAGTAAATACAGGACAAGTAGGCTCTGTTGAAGATATTAAAGAAGGGACATTTATTTTACCAAAGCGTGCACTGGTTGCATTAGGTGAACGAAAAATTGAAATCCCTACAACTCTTGTTATGGCAGTCGGAAAAGATAAACCTATAATTCAAATTAATTGATAAAAATGGCGCAACAAACTCAAAATAAAATGAAAGAAATAAGACTTGAAAAAGTTGTACTTAATATGGGTGTTGGAAAATCTGGAGATGCAATAGAAATTGGTAAAAAAGCATTAGATCAAATTTCTGGAAAAAAATCATGTGGAAGAAATGCAAAAGCAACCCAGAGGGATTGGGGTGTTAGAAAAGGAGAACCAATTGGAGTCGCAGTAACAAGTAGAGGAAATGATGCAACATCACTTCTCAAACGACTTTTAGATGCAAAAGGCAATCAAATAAAATCCTCATCATTTGATAGTTTTGGAAATGTATCTTTTGGAATTTTAGAACATATTGATATTCCAGGAGTCAAATATGATCCAAAAATCGGAATTCTTGGTCTTGATGTCGCCGTATCTCTCACTAGACCCGGGTTTAATATTAGATTTCGAAGTAAACATAAGGCCAAAATTGGAAAATCACATAAAATTACAGCTGATGAAGCTAAGGAATTCCTAACACGAGAATTTGGAGCAAAGATGGTGTAATGGTCAAAGACAGATCTTATGAGTATACAGGTAGAAAAAAACATACATTTGGAAGAGGCTCTCGTTGGTGTAAGAGATGTGGCGATTATACGGCAGTTATCCAAAAATACGACCTCTTTATCTGTCGAAGATGTTTTAGAGAGGTAGCTGTATCCTTGGGATTTAAAAAAAATATGTGAGTATGAGAAGAAAATGCCAGCAACTAATGTTTTAGCAAATCTGTTTGTAACCTTATACAACACCGAAGCCAGAAGGAAAGGTGAGTGTATTGTTCTCCCAACTTCAAAATTAGCAACTAAGGTTCTGACAACATTGGAAAAGGAAGGCTACATTGGAAAATTTGAACATATCGAAGATAAACGTGGAGGCAAATTCAAAATTAACCTCTTAGCAAAAATTACAAAATGTGGTGCAATTACTCCTAGATTTAAAGTGAAAAAAACTGAATATTCCGAATGGGAACAACAATATCTGCCATCATACACAAGAGGTATGCTTCTAGTTACTACCAATCAAGGTGTGATGTCACATCATGATGCTGCTAACAAAGGGATTGGAGGGTTCTTGATAGGGTATGTCTACTGATCAAACCGAAAATTTTGAAACTTCGATAGACATCCCTGACAAAGTTACTGTCACTCTAAAAAAGAGCATGCTTGCCGTATCTGGACCACTAGGTAAAACATTTAAAAATTTTAGAAAAATTCCTGTTTCCTTAGAGGTAAAAGATAACAATATTTCAATTAAGACTAGTGGAAATAGAAAAAAAGAATATGCAATTTTAAACACTGCGACATCTCTTATTAGAAATCTCTGTGAGGGAGTAATTGATGGCTATACAATCAAAATGAAAGTAGTTTATGCACACTTTCCTATTACAGTAAAAACCAAAGATGCTGAAGTTACTATTGAAAACTTTCAGGGAGAGAGAGCCGCTAGAATAGCGAAAATTCACGGCCAAACCAAGGTTGTAATCAAGGGCGATGATATCATTTTAACTGGTCCCGTTTTATCTGAAGTAAGTCAGAGTGCAGCAGAAATTGAGCAAAAATCAAAAATTAAAAACAAGGATCATAGAGTTTTTCTTGATGGGATCTATATCTACTCAAAATCAAAAGGTATTGAAAAATAATTATTTATTTTCTACACATTATCTGAATTTTTATGCCACTTGATCTTGAATTCAAAGATCAGACGAGTAAGCTGATTAAAGATACCTTAGACCTTTACAAAAATGCAGGCGCCTCACCACGAATCGGAGATGTCTGGAAATGTGAAAATATTGGAGATTTTTTATGTGGATTTTTCGTAGGTGAGATGGTAGGTTCTGCTTTGAGCGCCTTTCAAATATATCATCGAAGAGAGCCTACTCCTGATGAACATATGGAAATTGTTGGTTTGGTTGAAAATTTTACTGAAGAAATTCGAGAATTTTTTGCAAAATTTAATTGATTGTACATTTTCTGTCTGAAACTTGCTTAGTAAGGATTAAATCGCTATTGCCAAGGTACAAACCTGTTGCCGCCCTAGCTCAGCGTGGTAGAGCGTCGGACTGTTAATCCGTTGGTCGTCAGTTCAAGTCTGACGGGCGGCGCATTTCATTATTTCTAAATTCGAATTTTGAAATATAGAATGTTAGAACCATTTGGTTTACTGGATTAGACAGTATAGATCTAATATCTGATCGCAGATTAGGAAGAATGCAGGAGGTTTACATTGGTCAGAACTAGGAGGGCCAATAGATATTGTGTTGATTGTGGTGCAAGATTGGTATACTATCCACGATTATCCAATCCAAAAGCTCCAAATGAGCACCGCGTTTTAGTATATGCTTGTCCTGACTGTACTGATGACTTTGATAGACCTAAAATGTTTTCCATTAGACGGAATCACGTAGAAGACCCATTAGAAACAGTAGAAATCGAGATTAACCAGGTACGAAAAAAATCAGACATCTCTCAAAACTGAATTTTTCGAAAAATTTATTGATGTTGATAGATTTGTGAAAGCAAAATTGGTGGTCATAAATGAATTTTGAGAAAAAAAGAAGCAATTGGTGGTTTTTATTGCCAATCTTACTTGGTTTGATTGGGGGCATCCTAGCATTTTTTGTACTAAAAAGAGATGATCCCAGAAAAGCCAAAAACTGTCTTTACATAGGTATAGTACTTTTTGTGATTGGAATTGTAATTAATCTTGTAATTTTTGGGTTAGCAATACCACTTGAAAATGGTATTGGCGTAAATTTGTAATACTATTGTACTAATTTGGTATTATTCACAAAAGCTAAACCCCCCTATTATGAACTGTGATCTATGAAGAATACGATTTTTTCAAAAACCGGTTTTTAGAGGGGGGGTTTAACCTTCGTTCCTAACTATTGCAGCCATGAGTCAAACCACCCCGATATCTCATCTATGACTGTATCATCTTTTTTTGATAGGAATGAAAGCTCAACCCCCTTCTTGATCCCTTTTTGTAATCCTTAGGAAATTCTTGCAGTTTTTTATCAGAATAATATGTCTACTTTTACCAAAAATCTAGACTTCCAAGTCCATAATGGGTATATTTCAATTATTCAATAATATCTAGATGATTAAATTAGAAACTACTATGATGGTTTTGATATTACTTTTTGGAGGAATTAAAATTTGAAAATGAAGGATTGGTGGGAAAATTCACTATATTTAGCAGCAAATAGGTATGATTACAAGATCTCTAAAGAGCTAAATTTCATAGCCAAAAGTATACAAAGAAAAAATAGTAATTAGTAGAATTTTCGTGTTTCATATTGGGTAAAATTAGATGTATATGCTCCAAATGTGAATGTCCAGAAGAGTTTGAACTTATAGACCAAGAGCATCTTCTTAATTCAATACAGCATGGAAGACTAAATTCAAAACAAATTGAATTTGCTAAAAAGCGAATAGATAGCATGGTCTGTGAACGATGTTTTGTTGGAAAACATTGGGCGTCTACCTAGAATTTGAAGAAAATATCAATAAAATACCTAGGTACTAAGGAATGTAGATAATGACCAAGTTTAATCCGTTTGATTCCAATTACAAGGGTATAACAGGCTGGATGAATCGAAAAATAATGCTCTATTTAGGTCTAGGACTTACTCTACTAATTATCTATAGATATTTTCTAGAATAATCTAGTTTTTTCTAGATACGGAATAAACTGGATACATATACTTCATTCCAACAGAACATGAATTAATCATTTGGTATTGATAATTATGAATTTTTTTCACAGTCCTATACATATCACTCCCAATGACTATGGCATTTTTTTCTGCAACATGATTAATTTTCGTACACATATTCACAGGTGTACCAAAAACATCTATGGTTGAAGAATTATTAGTCTCCATAATGCTGACTTCGCCATAATCTGCACTTATACGATAGTCTAGCGATGGTAATTTTTGTTTTTTAAGAATATGATTTATGTTTTCATGTTTTTCTGTCATTTTCAAACAACATTCTAAACAATTCTTAAAGTCATAACTCTTAGATGATTCTGAGGAATCTGGAAAATAAAACAGAAGACTATCTCCAATATTTTTAATAACAAACCCCCCATGTTTCTCAACAATTTGTGCCATAGAATTTAAAAAAATCTCATAATATTTTGATAGTTTTTGCTGTGTCAGGGAAGCAGAGATTTTTGTAGAATTCACAATATCTACCAAGCAAACACAATAATTTTGAGAAGTCTCCAAAAAATTTACCACGTAGTGTGGTGTTTCAGGATTTAACTTTACCACATCTATGACAGAATTCTTTCCCCTTGTAGTTGAATGAACATTTTTCAAGTGTTGATTTACTTCATCTTTAGAGGGAAAACTCTTTCCACAATAGTAACATTGACTCTTAGTCGAAGGTTTTTCTAAATCCATCATTCTGAAATCATATAAAAATACTATATGAATATGCTGAGCAAAATTTTGAACATGAGATATCTTCTGATCTCATTTTTTTTACCTTTATTCTCTTTTAATCTCATTTTTTGTACTCAAAAATTTCAATAAAATGAACAATTGATTTTCAAAATGTCTTAGTGATAAATTGATATGTTTTCTCACTCATTTCAGTTACTTGTCCTAGAGCATAATGCACAACTTCTTGGGTAAATTTTTCCACATTATCTAAAACCAAATAAACCCCAATAACGACTTTACCGTCTTCTTTGAAGATCTTATGAATTGCATGTATAGAGTCACAAAAACCCTTTACTAAATTTTTGAATTTTTCTTGTTCTGAATTAGTTAATTTGTTATATCTTGCAGTTTGTGGATTTCGAAGGAAAACTTTACCGCTTAGCACTATTACCCCTAGTTGCTTTTTAGGCTCAAAAATTTCAATTGGAATTCTAAATGAGCCAATATCTTTAATCAAAATGCGAAAAGTATCTTCGTCACTTTTTACAGCTTTGAATGAATAATTTTCGTGCACTAACCATCGTTCAACATTATCGTGAAGATTATTGGCATTACTCATGTGTTACATGTAATTTTGTTCCTAAAATATGTATTATACTAACAAATGAACAGTGAGGCGATCTATTTTTTCTAAAACTATTTTACAAATAGATTTATCAAAAAAATTATAGAGTGTCATGCATAACAAAATGACGTTTATTGTTCGTGTTTTGTACAATTCCTAGAGTAAACAAACATAGTAGTGTAACACAATATTGCACTTTAGTTGCATTAACAAACTTTTTCGATCAATTTTTAGTCAAAATATTGCATAATTTACACTAAAACTTCTGACTTGCACTACATAAGACGTAATAGAATACGAACAAGAAACAATGGCAGCATCAAAAGCTAAAAGAAGTGCCGCAGCAAAAAAAGCTGCACGCACTAGAAAAAGAAATGCAGCATTGAAAGCAGCAGCAAGAGCAGCTTCTAGAAGAAGATCTGCAAGACGAACCGTCAGAAGATCTGCAAGACGAACCGTCAGAAGATCTGCAAGACGAACCGTCAGAAGATCTGCAAGACGAACAGTACGAAGAGCAGCACGAAGAAGACGTCGTTAAACTGCCCAACCCTTTTTTTTCTAATTTTTTAATTCAACGGCATGACAATTATTATTCCTGATGTCTCATTAATTGTAACAGGAATGAAAAACTTTCAACATTTTTTGGTTTTCCTAATGGGAACAAAGAATCTTTTTCATCATCTTGATTAGATATTATTTACTATATCTCTAATGGGACAACACTTGTTGATTATAATATTTCTAAATTCGAATTATGAAATATTTATTTTACCCCTTGTAAAATCACAGTATTAAAAAAATAATATTTCTAAATTCGAATTTAGAAATATAATTATTTATTCAAATCTTGATTCATCTTCAATTCAGGAAGGACATACACCTTCTCTGGCAGAATTTTAAAGACAATCCTTTTTTCTCCAGGTTGCCGAAACGGATAGTTGTTTTTTCCCATGTATTTTTTTGTAAGCTTGTTTGCATGTTGGTATTCGTAGTCTGGAATTATTTCAATAACTTTACCTCGAATAGTAGTCATATTAAGCGGATTGTTTTGATCAACAATAGAAACTGCAACACGAGGATCCCGTAAAACATTTTTGTGTTTTAGTCTGCCCTCAGCAGTATTTATCAAAATATGTTCATCTTCATAATTTGCCCAAACTGGGGATAGTTGGGGTGAACCATCATACATAATTGTAGCAATAAACACTAAATTGCTTCCTTCAAAAAGTTTGACTGCTTTATCATTCATTTATCATCATTTTTCTAAAATTAATCTATCCAAATAGTTGGAAGTTTTTCTATTTTTTCAATAATTTCAAGTGCAGTATCACCATCTCTATTTTGTATAGCTACAGAAAAATCATATCCAAGTAATTTTGCTTCAGGAGTTAGCTCATCAATATTTTGTAAATCATTTCCTTCGATTCTTATTTTTTCTCCTAAAGCACACATCTTCCAATTATCGGATAGTTCTTGATGCTCATGATTTAGTTGTTCTTGTAACCGGTTTCTCCATTGAGTTAATTCTATTTTATTAATTAGTTGTTCAATATTTTGATCATAAAAAACACGAACCATGCACCATTATTCATTATCTGGTACTTTAGTATTTTCCTAAATCACAAAGCTAATGTTTCTATATTTTCATTCATGGATAGCCCGAAATCTACAATATATTTTTTAAGATCATCTATGCATTTTTTAGGAACTGCTATACAAAAAGGCAAATAAGTTCGTGTTGCCCCAGTCTTTAACATTACAGTATTTCCAAAATCTTCAAACTGTTCTCTTGTACGATCACTTGAAAGATGTTCACATGTTTTTGCTTCCCCAATATGATAAAAATCCTCATCAGGTTTTTGTGCAATTACATCAGGTTCATGATTTCCAATAGTTTCACATTTTTCAAATCCATTATATGCAGCAGAAATTATTTTTAACCCTTTTGACTCAAAATGATCAATTATTCCTTTTACCAATTTTTTATGTTCATTATCATTCATTTACCAACACAAAAATTACAAAGATAAAATACTATTTAAAAAACTGGTATGTAAATGTGATCGAATCTAAATACATCAAATATTATTATAATTCAGCTTAACCAAAGGACTTTCCATCCTTTGAACCAAAACTCTACATATTGTGGATGTGCTATCTTAATGAAATATTGAATTAACATGTATTTACAAAGTTATCCATTAAACAGAATAAAAATTTTGGATGAACTAATCTACATATAGATAATTTAATAGAACATAGCAACGGAACTTAAAGCCGACAACGGGAGTATATCGGCGACAGTTCCAACTGCTAATTGAAAATTATGAGACTTCAAGTGATTTGTATATTGTAGTGCGTAGTTTTTGATCAAACAGTCTTAATCGATTTACCTCGATAAACTAATAGAAAATCTTCATTATGGAACAATTAGTCAATCTCCCAGATCCAATGTCAGAACATGCCTCTCGTTTCCTAGTAGATCTGATGAATTTTTATTATAATTTCTCGATAAAATGATAGCAATTCTCAGTTTAACATGTGAAAAGAAAAACTGTTTTCCTTTAGCGATCTTTTTATACTATCATCATATGGGTGCCTTTTTAATACGATCTGTAAGAATGAATATTTCAGCCTATTGATTGTTAAATCAAATATAGCATGAATTTTTTAACAATGTGAAATAACAAATATTGTGATAAAACAACAAATCGAATTAACAACTTCAAAGACACCAGACGACGCACAACTAAAACAATTAAAAGAATATTTTAAAGAAATGCCAATTGAAGAAATACTAGCAGGACTAAAATTTGCAAAAAATAGATGGACTGCAAAGGATGCGGGTGTACTTAAAGTAGGAAGAAAGAGCATCATACAAAAAGAGGTTCATTCAGTTACATCCGAGCAAGCTCAATGGAGACTAAAGAACTGGAAAATGATGATTGCAAATTACAGAAGACGTGGATACAGTTACCCTACAATATCTAGGATTAAGAAGATTCTGATACAGAAAAGCAAAAAAAGATCTAGATAGAATAGGTTTGTTTTCTTTCAGCTAAAATATCTTCTGGAAGATTGGAAGGAATATCTGGAATGTTTTCTTTGGTTTGTCCTTCAATCACTGCTTGTGCTTCTTCCAAGATTGCTACTGTATCTGCACTACCTTCTCGTGATAACATACTGGTTTCTTGGTGTGTCATAGCTGAGCCAGATAAAACATCTCCTAATATCTTTGAGAGATCTTGCATAGATGAGTTTGCTTGTGGCATAATTCCGCCCAAGGAAATTCCTAAACCTTTGATGACAGACATGCATGGGCTTAGTGTCACTACGACATCTCCTAACTCTGACACTGTGTTAAGTCTAATGTTGATTTGTTCCATGGAAAGCTTTGCATTACTTACCATGTTATTCATTTTTCTAATTTCTTGCAGCTCAATTGCGTATGCTTTTGCATAAGAATGGTTATTAGATCTTTGAGCCTGAACTATTTTTTGAAATATATTATCATGTTTTTTTTGAAGTTTTTCAGAAATATAGCCTAATTTGCTAATTTGAAACTCTAATTTTTTTTGAGCATCCTCTATTTTATTTTTAATTGGAGCATCTGGCTTGACTTTGCCAAAAACCTTTTGAGATAATCCAACACCTTCGTTTTTACTCCAATTATCTGTAAGCGAACCCAAATTTTTTCCAATTAGGCTCAAAAAATTTGTTTTAAACTACTCTGTACCTCGAGTATGTGTCACTCTAGTTACAATGATCGGCGGTTACAATAATCTCAACCAAAGGTTAAGGTGTATATTTCAAAACCTGGGTTAGATACAACAATTTCTAAAGTATGGGTGGCGGCTTCATCTGATTTGATAATGTTATACAATCCAGCCTCCACTATGTGAATCTCTCCAGAAACAACATCACTGCCTGCATATTTTGATGTAATTGGCTCTCCATCAACGAAAATACTTAGATTAGCTTCATTGGCAGCTACAATGTTAACTTCCTTTGCAAAGTATGGGAGTTTAATTATTCCTTCATCTGAAACAAGCTCCATGCTCCCTTCCAAGTTCTTCCATATTCCACCTAGATAGTAATTATGTAATTGTAACTCTTCAGGAATGACATATTCTACATCATTTTCTGGAATAAATCCTTCAGAATTACCTAACTGATTTCGTCCCGGAGTGAAATTGTATCCAAAGTATAATTCAGGGGTTCTCAAACTTGTATGTTCAAATTCTTTAATTGACACAAGAGGTTCTGCAGATGCAACATTGAGTCCTAATTTAGTTGCCCGTTCTTCTAAAAGTTCTTGAATCACTTTTTCTGTCTGTTCATATTCTCCTTCTCCAATGTGATCATAACGAATGTATCCTTCACTATCAGTAATGTATTTTCTTGGCCAATATCTATTTTCAAAGGCTTTCCAGGTTTTCATCTCATTATCCATTACAACTGGATACCTAATTCCATTTTTGTCAACTGCCATTTTAACATTGTTTAGATCCTTTTCAAATTCAAATTCAGGGGAATGTACTCCAATAATTAATAAACCGTCATCAGCATATTTTTCACTCCATGCAGTAATGTACGGAATAGTTCTTATGCAATTAATACAGCTATACGTCCAAAAATCATATAGTGTAATCTTCCCTTTGATTTCTTCTGATAATTCCTCTGGGGTGGTATTGATATAATGCGCAATTCCTACCAAATCAGGCGCCATTTTAAACCTACTTTTATCTAATGTGTCGATTGATGATTGTTTCTCGATTTCAGGTGTTGTAGGCGTCTGAGATATTTCTAATGAAGAAAACACTATGCTTAAACCTGTAACTCCACCAACTATCATTAAACCAAATATGATTGCAGTTTTGATTTCTGTTTTCATATGATCATCCCAATTGTATCAAATCATTTAGAAGTGGAAAGTTTGCAATATACGCTAACTGGTTTGTTAAGACTAAAATTCCTAAAATTATTATCAAACAACCAATGATGATAGAATAATACTTGAGATGCTTGCTCATAGCTCGAATTACTCCAGTTGCTCTTGAAAAAAACACGCCAATTAGAATAAACGGAATTCCAAGACCTAAGGAATAAGCTAATAAGAGATTAAATGAAACGGCTGGAGTGGCGGCAGCTAAAGTTAGAATTGTTCCTAAAATTGGTCCTACACATGGTGTCCATCCCGCTGCAAAAGCCAAACCAAACAAAAATGATAATGGATAACTTGCTTTCTCTCTCTTTGGAATGAATTTTTTTTCAATATTTAATGATCTGAATTTTGTTGTTAATAGTAAAAATAACCCAAATCCAATAATTATGATTCCTCCGATTTGATTAAAACCAGAAACTAATTCACTAGATACGCTTCCAAGCGTACTGTTGATAATTACTCCTAATGCTGAAAAAACTATTGAAAAACCTAATACGAAAAATACTGTATTGAGAATAATATTAGTTCGATTTATTAAAAGAGATTTAGTACCATTTTTTTGATTAAATTCAGAAATTGTCGTTCCAGAAATATAGGCTAAAAATGCTGGGATCATGGGCAATATGCACGGCGCTACAAAGGAACCTAGTCCTGCTAATGCCGCCACGCCTAGTGTTACTTCAGACATGAGGATAATCCACAAGTTTTTTTATTAAAACTTCTTCCAAATTCATTCATATTTTATCCAATTCGTTTTTATCCAGGCATACCACGTTTTTTCAATATGAATAAGCGATTCATCATAGTTGGCATAATTTTAGGAGCAGCTCTGGTAATTGTTTTTTTTGCAGGTTCACCAATGTTTGGTGGATTTGACAAACTTCGATGATCTAAACAATCTCAAATTTTCTAGCAGCAGATTCAAAAACATCTAGAGCATTTTCAATTTGATTTTTAGAAAGCCATGCAGTAACTGAAATTCTTATTCTTGCTTTGTTGAGAGGTACTGTTGGATATCTTATAGGTTGTGCGTAAATTCCTTTTCTAAATAAATATTTTCCAAACTCTAGAGTCGCTTTTTCTTTTCCTATATTTATTGGGATTATGTGAGTTGTTGAACTAAAATTATACCCAATTTGTTTTAGACCTGAAGAAAGAAATTTAACATTTTTCCAAAGCTTCTTCTTTTGTTTTTCTCTGTTTGAATTAAATTTGTTTAGTGAATGTTCTACAAGAAATGAAGGAAGCGCAGAAGTATAGATAAAAGACTTTGATTTATTTATGAGAAGATCAATGATATTCTTTTGTGTTGCAACATAGCCCCCAAAAGATCCTAACCCTTTACTGAGACTGCTCACATACAAATCAATTTTTTTTGCCACATCAAAATGATTTGGAGTTCCTTTTCCATCTCTTCCTACTGTAAAATCTCCGTGTGCATCATCTAAAATTGTAATGGCGTTTTTCTTTTCAGCAACTTCGGTTATTTTTTTGAGATCTGCAAAATCTCCATCCATACTAAAAATCCCCTCAGTTAATACAAATTTTCTTTTGTCACTATGGTTTAGTTTAGATAATAAATCATCTATATCATTATGTTTGTAGATTAAGATTTTGGCACCAGTAATCTTGCATGCCTCAATAATACTTGCATGGTTTAGCTCATCACTTATGATCAAATCATTTTTTTCAATTAAGGTGGATATTGCACCAATATTTGCCATATACCCTGTTGGGAAAATCAATGATCCTTCTTGAGATTTGTGTTTTGCAAGTTTTTTTTCTAAAATCTGGAAAGATGCATCATTTCCTGAAACAAGCCTTGAGCTAGATTGCATTTGACCCGATAAATTGTCTGAAATATGGATTCCTAGATAGTCATTTGAGCATAAATTAAGGAGACTTTTATTTCTAATGATAATATATGGCCCATTTACGTGTCCATATTGCATCTCCCTATAAAGATCTGCTTTCTTAATTTTGTCTAACTGGTTATTGACAAAAGCCAGTTTAGGCTTCAAGATTTATCTTTCTAATCATTTCGAGGTCTTTTTTCATTTCATTTCCACCAAGAGTCAAATATCCAGAACTAATTATTCCATTTGCACCACTTAACAAAAGTTTTTCCCCATCATCGTCTAAGTTTACTTCTCGTCCTCCAGAAATTTTTATTATTGATTTTGGTAAAAGAAATCTAATCACAGCGAAGGTTCTAAGAATTTCATCAATCGGAAGAGGTGTTTGTAATTCTAACGGTGTTCCTGGTATTGGTACCAACAAATTCATTGTAACTTCCTCTGGATTTAATTTTGCTAGATCTAGAATTAATTCTAGTCTTTGTTCTCGTGTTTCCCCCATTCCTATTATTCCACCAGTGCAAAGCTCAAGACCCGCCTCTCTTGCTATCTTTAAGGTGTTTACTCTGTCTTGGTATGTGTGGGTTGTACAGATTTCAGAAAATTTAGATCTCGCTGTTTCTAAATTATGATTGTATCTCTTTACGCCCAATTTTTTTAGCTGATTTGCTTGGTATAAAGTAAGAAAACCAAGACTACATTCAACACTAATTCCTACTTTATCATTGATTTCCTCAATGATGTTACAAACTTTTCTAAAATCAGAATCTGTAGGCTCTCTCCAAGCTGCCACTAAACAATAAGATTGTGCTCCTTCGTCAAGTGCTTTTTTTGCTTGTATTGCTACTTCCTCTTTGGAAAGTAATTGATAATCATCAATGTTTGTATTAAAGAAAGCAGATTGCCCACAAAAAGAACAGTCTTCACTGCAATAATTTTTCTTAATATTAGATAATTGTTCGACATCTACTGTATTGCCTTGGAATTTTCTTGTAATCTTATTTGCAGAGTCAGACAGTGTTTTTAACTCAGATTTTGAAATGCTTAGGAGTTTTTTAGCCTCAATATCTGTTAAAGCACGACCTGAAAACACTTTATTTTGACATTCTATGACAAATTGATATTCTGAACTCATCTATTTTTAGCCCTAAAATGGGTTAATTAAGATTTTAGAAGCGTTAACCTTACTAAAATGAGAGGTTTACCTTTTTTATTACTTAATATTATTAAGATGAAATAGATGCAAAAAATGAAACAAAATAGTTCGGTTTGGCATCCAAATACACAGATGCTAGAATGGGGTTACTTTGATAAAATCGTCAAAGGTAAAGGAATGTGGCTAATTGATTCCAAAGGCAATAAACTCCTTGACGGTGTTGGGAGTATGTGGTGTAATGTTTGGGGACACTCTAAAAAAGAGTTAATCAACGCAATAATTAGACAAACAAAAAAAATCCCGCATTCTTCACTTTTTAATTTAACAAACGAACCGTCTGAGGACCTGGCTAAGAAACTCATTACAATATCACCTAACATGAATAAAGTATTTTATTCTGATAACGGTTCAACTGCAATGGAAATTGCTTTTAAATTAGCATTACAATTTTGGAAAAATTATGGGCTAGATAATAAAACCAAATTTGCAACCCTGGAAAATGGATATCACGGCGATACTTTTGGTGCAATGTCAGTAGGATACGTGCCAGAATTTTTTTCAAAATTTAAGAAACAACTTTTTTCTACCACTCAAGTTCCCGTTCCAAATAGATATAGACTACCTCCAGGTTTTTCATTTGATGATTATCAACAACATTGCTTAGGAAAAATTGAAACATTATTTTCAAATAGCGAAAAAATTGCAGCCTTTGTTATGGAAAGTGGCGCCCAAGTTGCTGGCGGAGTAATCATTTATCCGCCAGGATTTCAAAAAAAAATTAGCAAGTTATGTAAAAAATATGATGTTCTTTTAATTCTAGATGAAGTTGCAACAGGTTTTGGTAGATTAGGTGCTCTTGTACAATATCATGCACAAGATAGCGTTCCCGATATAGTAGCATATGGTAAAATGTTAACTGGGGGATATCTGACAATGGGTGCCACTCTTACCACTAAAAAAATCTATGACTCCTTTTTGGGAGGATTTAAAGAAATGAAACATCTATTTCATGGGCATACATTTACTGGAAATCCAATAGCAGCAGCAGTGGCAAATGAAAATCTAAAACTTTATGAAAAAAATAAACTGATAAAAAAAATCCAGAACACATCTAAAATTTTTGAAAAACGAAGAGATGAATTAAATCAGTTGGATTTAGTAGGAGATGTAAGAAATAAAGGAATGTTGATGGGAATAGAATTGGTAAAAAATAAGAAGCAAAAAATTCCACTTTCTTCCAAAAAATCAATTAATAAGATAATATTTGATGAAGGCAAAAACAATGGCATCTACTTGAGAACCTTAGGAAACATAGTGATGTTAGTGCCTCCATTAGCAATTTCTACAAAGGAATTAGATCTTCTCATAGACTGTACAATTTTGACAATAAAAAATACTAAAAAAAAATATGATTTGTGAAACCTTAATCAAGCAAATAGAGTGAATCTTCAGTGCTGAAATCTTATTTTATAACCGGTACTGATACTGATGTTGGAAAAACCTATGTAACGGCAGGACTTGCCGCTGCAATGAAAAAAATGGGAATAGATGTTGGAATAATGAAGCCTTTTGCTGCAGGGACTGTGCAGAGTAGAGGCTACAAATCACAAGATGTACAACTACTTTCTAAGGCAGCACAAGTAAACGATGCTGAAGAATTAGTTAATCCGTATTTTTTCCCAATTCCTTCTTCGCCCTATACTGCAATGCAAAACCTTGGGCTTGAAATTGATATTAAAATTGCATTAAATAGCTTCAAAAAATTATCTACAATGCACGATATTTTGTTAGTTGAAGGAATTGGTGGCATAATGACTCCAATCTTGAAGAATTATTTTGTAATCCATTTGATAAAAGAATTGGATTTAGAAACAATCATAGTTACTAGCTCCCGCATTGGAACAGTTAACCATATAATTATGACAATCAAAATGTGTCAAAACTATGGAATTAAGGTTCGTGGCATAATTATTAACAACTTAAATTCTAATGGTTATTCTACAACTGAACTTAAACGAGATATTGAAGAGTTAACAAACATCCCTGTAATTGGCTCAATTCCATACATTAAAGACTTGAATTTAGAAAAAATTTCACAAATTATTACAAATAAAATTGATCTTAAATCACTAACTTTATAGAAAATTTAAAAATAGATTAGGATTTAATGATTTTAAATTTACTTTGTTTTCTTGAAGAAAGAAACTCAGTTATGTCGTCTAAAATTTTAGCAAACGAACCATCATTGCTATCAATATGATACGTTTTATTTTTCATTTGTAAATCGCTACGTAGAACTAGCCAAATGTTTTCTTTTACAGGTTGAATTTTTTCTAATTTGAAAATTCCATGTTTAATCAGTTCTTCATTACTTATTTTTGGGAAATAAATTATGATCGAGTCTTTTGGATTTGAGTTAAGGGTCTTCAGATCTGGAATAATTATATCAATCTCTACATTATTTTGTAATACTTTTCTTTGACTTGGAATAAGCGATATTGTCAGCAAATAATGCATTAAGCTTTCAGTAAAAATCCCTACATTTTCATCTACATTACCACCAATCTGTAAAATTTTTGGATAGCAACTTGACATTATTTCATCTATACTTTTAGAACTCTGACCTTTTGAGATATCTAATTGAATTTTTTCTTCTGTTATCTTAGCTAATTCTTGATATAGGAAATCTTTAACTGAATAATCTATTTTCATGAAATTAAAATCTTATTCATTAAAGACGTATCTTCGTTCGCCTCTGCTTTCAGCTACAGTTTTTACATCTACTAGGATAAATTCTTCCTTTCCATCAAGAATACTTTCAGTAGGGCTGCGCTTATTCTCATGAATTTCTTCATATTCTTTATGACTTAATTTCTTTCTTGGCCCAATCTCTGCTTCTAAATTCATATCTTTAACAACCTCTTTGTATTGTGGCTGAATGACGCCACTGAAGACCATGGCACTACTTCCACTTCCATAAGAACCAAATCCAAAACGTTTTCCCTCAAGCTCAACTCCTTTTTGGAATTCAAACTCTAGAGCACTTCTAAAACCAAGATATAACGAAGCGGTGTAAAGATTTCCTATCATTTTAGATGCGATTAGAGAGCTGGCAATTTTTGATTCATAAATGTCTTGAAACTCTTCTGTTTTTGTAAATAGTTTTGTAAATTCGTGGTCTTTTGCCATGAACTCAACATCACCAAGAACTGACTCTATTGTACCACGTGGATCCTTTGGAACCGGTTCTTCCATCCCTACTTTCTCAATAATTTTTTTCCACCGTGGTAATCCTCTCCATTCATGTCTCACTAGATACGCTAGTGCCTTTTTGCCCATGTTACTATATGGAAGGTGCATGCAAATATAATCAATGTAATCCAAAAAGGACTCCCCTTCCCTTAGCTTGATAATGCCTCTATCCAATGCCTTTTTCTTATAGGCCATAAGTGCGGTTTTAACTTGAATTAGATAAAGTAAGTTAGAGTACTGACCATGAACAATAGGTGTTTCTTTTCCAAATGGTCTGTAAAAATCATATTCGTCTTTAATAGAAGTTGAGGTAACTTTTGGATCAAATGATAGTAACCTTGGTTTATCATTTAGAAGCATTGCCAATGCACCTGCTCCTTGTGTTAACTCCCCACTCGAACCTAAATCATACTTAGCAATATCTGAAACCACTACCAAAGCACTTTTGCCTTCAGCCTCCCCTGCTCTTATCCAGTTTGCGTTATCATACAAAGCATATGAACCACTTACACATGCAAATTTTGTTTCTACTCCTCCACAATGCTCAAATGATTCGCTACCGTAAACTTGCTCAAGCATTCCAATAACATATGAGTTCATTGCTTTTGATTCGTCAAATGATGATTCTGTAGAAACATAAAGTCGACCTATGTCATCAGGAGATAGATTATTTTTTTTCATAACCCTCAGGCATGCATTTGCTGCCAAGCATGCTGGATCTTGATTGGTATCAACCATGGCCATTTGTGATATACCTAGCCCTCTTACCAGTTTAGCAGGATCTACGCCTCTAGCACTGGCAAAATCAGCTGCATCTACGTATAATCTAGGAATGTAAATTCCTATATCATCAATTCCAGCTGCCATAAGCTAGCCATCTCCAATTCGTACATAAAGGTATTGGGCCTAATCTGTATCACAAACAAGGCAAGATTCACCTATTTTTATAATTTTTTTAAAAATATCACGAAAATCTATTATTTTGCTAGTTCGTAGTCAAATATTCTCTGGAAAGATTCGTAGGGTTGCGCCCCAGGGATCTTTGTAATTTGGTTATCAGGACCTATAATAAAAAATCCAGGAGTTCCAGTAAGGCCTAGAGTTCTAGCATCATTGTTACTTGAAGTTACTAACTGATCGTATTTCTTTTCTACCATGCATTTGACAAAGCTTTCCTCATTTAGTTCAATAGACTGGGCAAATTTCAATAAATTCTCAGATGACGCCCAATCATTGTTTTCACCTCCCCAATTATTGTATAATGTATCATGGTATTCCCAAAATTTACCTTGATCCTTGGCACAATGAGCCGCATTGGCAGCAGCTATGGAATCAGGACCGATAATTGTAAAATCTTTAAAAATAATCTTTACTTTACCCGTTTCTACATAATTTATTAAAATAGCTGATTCTGTTTCATGGAAAAATTTATTGCAATAGAAGCACTGATAGTCTCCAAATTCAACAAGTGTTATTGGGGCATTCTCATCTCCAAGATATGGAGATGCATTAGCTGTAAACAAAGACAGGGTAACTTCTTGGTTCTCTTGGTTTGGAGTTTTTTCTTCAAATTGTAGTTCTGGATTAGTATCTATTACATTCATTGCCATAAACACTGAAATTATTGAAACTATGGCAATCCCTGCCCCAATCCCTAAAGAAGGCCCATGCAACCCACGTGTGGTTTTAGGCTGAGATTGGATAGAAGTCTCAACCGCATTGCCTGAAGATGATTCGTCCATATTCAATTACGATTCTTAATAGGATGAATTTAGTTCTTTGTTTGTGTAATGTAAATAAAAGGTACAATTTTAGAAACTATATGAAGAAAGTTTTTGTCAACGGCTATGGTTCTATCGGTAGTAGAATCGCACAATTCATCAAAGATGATTCTGAAATTGAAGTTATTGGCGTTGGAAAATATTCTCCTGATGAAAAAGTGAATATGGCAACATCTAGGGGCTTTTCGGTATACGTTCCTGAGAAAAAACAGGATTTGTTTAAGAATTACAAAATTTCTGGAACAATAGAAGAGGCAATATCTGACTGTGATTTAGTAATTGATGCATCTCCTTCAGGCCATGGATTTCTAAATAAAAAAAATCTATACGAGCCACAAGACGTAATGGCTATTTATCAAGGCGGTGAAACAGTTTATGGGGAAAAAGCAGTATCTGATTTGCTGTTTAACTCACGTGTAAATTACAAACAAGCACTTGGGAAAAAACACGTCATGCAAGGAAGTTGTAATGTAACAGGGATGGGAAGAATTTTGCAACCACTTCGAGAAAAATATAGTAATCGATTACTTAGATTTGATGTCACACTAGTACGACGATGGGCTGATCTTGAACAGACAGATAAAGAAGTAAAAGATACCATCGAATGGTCAGAGAATCCACATCATGGAGCTGATGTGAAAAGCTATATGGGAAAAGATACGCCATTATTTTTGCGTGCAATCAAAGTGCCAACCAGACAAATGCACTTACACATACTAGACGTGCGTTTTAAAGACGCTGCCCCAAAACCATCTGAATTTTTAGAGACATTCAAAAATGAGTATGGTGTTGCTACATTGTATACAGCTAAAGGAACAAAGGAAGTTCGTGACTATGCAGATTCAATGAAATTTAGCTTTAAAGATACTAACATGATTCACATCCATGCAAACATGCTAGAATCCATTGGAGACACTGTTAAAATGATGTACTCTGATGATCAAACAGGAATAGTGATTCCAGAAAATCATCTATTAATGCAAGCAATGCTATTTCAAAAAGAATACAAAGATGCATTCAAACATACTGAAGAATTATTCCACATGGATGAAAAGAAAAAAATCCTAGAGGAACACTTTTCTCTAAAAAAATAATATTATTAAATTCTTTCAATTCTAATTTTTTCTGGCCTATTTTTTGAAACCTTTTCTACAATAATCCTTAACGAGTCTACTTCAACCTTATCTCCTTCATGCGGAATATCCCGAAGTTTTTCATGTAACAAACCATTAAGTGATGCATAGTCATCTCCTTGAGGTATATTTGTTTTAAAAATTTCGTTTATTTTGTCAATCTCAATATCTCCATTAGTAATTATTGTATCTTTATCTAGTGTATGAAACTCTTGGTGTTTATCAATATCTGTTTCATCTCTTATTTCTCCTACAATTTCTTCGATTATGTCTTCTAGAGTAACCAATCCTTCAACTCCTCCAAACTCATCTATTACAATTGCCATATGCATTTGTCTTCCCTTCATTTCAGTTAAAAGTGAGCTTACCATCTTTTCTTGGGATGCAAAAATTGGTTCTCTAGCTACCTCGTCTAAAGGAATCATTTTTTGATCTTTTTCTAATTGTTTAAGAATATCTCTAACATGAATAATCCCAACTATCTCATCCCTATTTTTTCCATAGATTGGAATCCTAGAATGCCCACTTTGATTGATTAGCGGCAATGCTTCACCAAGAAGCATCTTTGAATGTAACATGAACATTTTAGTTCTTGGCATCATAACCGCTCGAATTACTGTATCATCAAACTTTAAAGCTCCATGAACCAGCCTATGTTCATGTTTTTCAATTGCCTTATCTTGTAATCCTTGATCAACAATTCCTTTAATTTCATCTATGGTTAGCCCAGGTGGGTGGTAGCTACTCCCAGTCAACTTAATCATCCCTCTAGTGATCCACTCCAACATTCTAATAACGGGATAAAATGCGTAGCTGAATGCTAATAAAACTGCACTGAATCGAAGTGCAATTTTTACTGCGTTAGCATTACAATATGTTTTAGGTGTAATTTCACCAAATACTAAAATTACAAATGTCAAAATTCCAATTACAATACTTATTCCTTGATCTCCAAATAATTCTAGAGCCATTTGCGTTGCCACAGCGGCTGCTGCAATATTCACTAAATTATTTCCGAGAAGAACACTTGCCATCATTCTTCCTGGGTCTGATTTCAATTTTTGCAGCGCTTTAGCGCCTCTTACCTTTTGTTTTACTAATTGTTCTACTCTTGATTTTCGAATACTTACTAATGCAACCTCAATTCCACTAAAGAAAGCTGAAAATCCTATGAGTATGGCTAATACTAATAAATCAATTTCTAAAGTCATCTAAGTTCCCTATCATTTGGCTATACGGAATATTTGCATTTAATTCTATATTAAAGACACCATGTTTTTGAATAATTTATTTTCATTAAAGTAATTATTAAGGTTTAATATACGATTTTTAAATTCCTGTGTATTCTTAATTAATTAATCACTGCTTTGGTGGAACCGCAAATCTGTTGTTAGGATTATTATGATAATCTACAGGTAACATCGCATCTTTTTGTCTACCTGTTAAAATTCCAATTACTACATCGTCTTTTTTAATTATTTCTTCTTGAATTAATTTTCTAATTCCAGCTGGTACTGAACCTGAAGCCATTTCACAATCAAATCCATTTAGTCCTACTATGGACATCCCATCTAACATTTCAGAATCGGAAACTTGGGTAACAACACCATTTGTAAACTCTAATGCTCTTAATCCTTTGAGAATGTTTGACGGTCTACCAATTTGAATTGCAGTTGCCTTAGTCTTTGGACGAATTCCCTTTTTATCTAAAAACGCATAGTATCTCTGAATCAATTCAATGTCTGGTTTGCCTTTGTTCCATCGTAATTTTGTTTCTTCAAATTTCCCATTATACAAATCGTACAATGTATTTGCCCCTTCAGCATTTACAACAGCAATTCGTGGAATTTTCTTAATCCATCCCCATTCGTATAATTCGATTAAGCATTTCCCACAGCTTGATGTATTTCCTAGAGCTCCTCCAGGATAAACTATCCAATTAGGTGCTTCCCAGTTTTGATTTTCTAATGCTCTAAATGGAATAGTTTTCTGACCTTCTATTCTAAATGGATTGATTGAATTTACAGTGTATCCTCCATATTTTTTTGCATCTTCTAGAGATTTTGCAAATGCATCATCAAAATTTCCATCAACTTCAATTATTTGAGCACCAAACTGATATGCTTGGCTTAGCTTACCAGGAGCAATTTGTCCAGCTGGAATGTATACATCACATTCCATATTTTCATTAGCAGCATACATCCCAGCAGCTGCAGATGTATTGCCAGTTGACGCACATACTATTTTTTTTGCATTGACAAGCTTGGCATGAGTTACAGCAGCTGCCATTCCATTGTCTTTAAATGAACCACTTGGATTGTAGCCTTCTGGTTGAAGTAATAAATTATCATTAGGTATTTCTACGAACTCCGCAACCCTTGACATATGGTAAGGTTTTGACTGTCTTCCTTCAGCTCCATCTAAAGATACTAGGTGTTGAGAGCATTCTTCTAAATCCCCTGTATCGATTTGACAAAAATTCAATAACTCTCGAAAGCGCCAGACCCCACTTTCATTAAATATACTTCCTTGAGGATTGCGTCTACTGTAGAATAATTCTTTTAGTGCGCGTGAAGGATTTTTTTTATATTTGACATCCAGTAAGTGTCCTTTCTCACACTCTAAAACCCCTGATTTTATAGCATACTCTAAGCCACACTGAGGATCTATACACTTTAGATATGCATTATCTTGCAACGCTGATACGATAGATCATAGTAATTTAAATTTAAAATGTATTAATTCAAAATTTCATTAAGCATGCCAATTTTTGTTCATAAAATACCAAACTTTTAGATTGGTTATTTTTACTTTAGAGATAACTTTGATTAATTTTGACAATAATCTAAATAGAGTTCTATCACGAATCAAAGGTTCTTACCAAATACTTGAACATCTAAACGATGTTCCTGGGGATTTAGAAATTATTAATAAAGAACTGGCAAAAATCAATGGATTGTTACAAGTAATTGTAAAGAAACTTGAAAACATAGATAATAGTTCTGATAAATATGTAAAATTATCATCCGCTGCAAAATTTTACTTACAAAACTACTCTTTTGAAAGAGAACTCGAAACCATGTCAAAATTATATTCCGACGATCCCAATCGATTAAAAAATATACGAAATTCAATTCTGGAGTCTCTTCAAGATAAAAAACTAATGAAAAAAATAGAATCTATAATAGACCATTCCTAATATCTTTCATTATTGGCAAAAGATCAAAATTATTGTGTGATTTGTGGTTGTAAAGATCATAGGTTAATTGCATGTGTTAGACACATATCAAAAAAATGTAGCTGTTTTGAAAATAAATGATCTAAATAATCTTAGGGATTGCATAGTTTACAAGATTTTATGTCTCCCAATTCTTTTTCAGCCAACGAATATGTTGAAAACCAATGATACTTTGAACCATTATTCTCGTCCTTTAGAAAATCTTGCTCAAAAATTAATTTACAATCTGTATTATGAATTACTGATTTAGTATGTGTAATAATTATCACAAACCCGTAGTTTGATTCCTTGATCTTTCTGAGCTCCTCAATATTTTCTATTTTAACCATAAAGTAAAATATTAATCCTCGTTAGATTTTGGTCCAGATCTAATATGGAAATTGCTACAGCATTTACATTCATTCTTGATGCATTCCTTTTCAGTATAATGTCCACAAATACCACATTCACAACTTCTATTCATAATCAGATAATATCATTAACAGAATATAAGGAAAATTGCATATTTTTTTCTGATATTTTACTAAAATGAGATTACTTTTTGGGTTTTGCTTTTTTTCTTCCAACCTTTGTAGTACCCTTTTTTTCTTCCTTAGGTTCCTTTCCTAGTTCTTTTTCTATTTCAGCTGCTTTGTTGTCTACTACTTTGATAATTTCTTGAATTAATCCATCAAGGTCGCTATCTGACGCCCTTGGTTCTACCGAGTCTGCAATATCATTAATTGTACTTGAAATCTCGGCACTTACTTGTTCAAAACTTTCAGGATCTTCATAAGCTGCATTATAAAGAGATTTTAAGCTGTTTACTTGATTGATAATTTGATCTGTTAATGTAACCCTAAAGTCGGTTCCGTTAACTTCAATCTCTTTGGTACTCATATAGTTAAAATTTTTATTTTCTGTCTTATAGGTTTTTTCGCCAATTATAGCCACGCATGAGCCAATCAAAAATAAGAATAGATCTTAATTTCTAAAATGTAATGTAATCAAGAGCCGCAGCGTCACTGATTAGAGATGTATGCCTAGAACTTGTTATATACCCATTTTTTATGTCATTTGTAGGTATCCACCTATTAGTCGAGGTGTAATGACGTTTCTCTTTTAGCTCTCTTTCTATTTCCTCTATGTCAAACTCTCCTTCTTCAACTTCTTGAGTCTCTAGATGCTTGATAGTAACTAAGATTTTGTTAACTTTGACCCTATCCCCAAATTTCCATTTTGAAGGAGTAGTTTCATCTGAGACTTCTACAACCTTTATTTTCATTTCTTTTTTTCCAAAAGTATCGTGACTCACAAGTACTCTTTCATCTACAAATTCTTCAAAGTCCATATAGTTAATTGGGGTTCATTATTAAATAATGATTCGATTTTCTGGCTTGATTATTCGGTTAATTTAGCCTGATCGGACTAAGAAATAACAAAGAGCTTACTAGTTAGTAATTCTTCTTTACCCGGATTTTTTTAATACCGCATTTTGCATTATCCAATTAATGAGTCAGAGGCATCTCACGGTGTTAGCTGGAAGTGGAAAGGCTCACATAAACTAGGTTAACGTATTACATTTGCCTCCACTTTTGAGGAGGCGTCTTAAAACAAAAAGAGTTTAGAATTAGGAATTTTTAGGAAAACTTACATTGTAACAATTCGGTGTTTTGATTTAAAAGGCATCTGATAGTCTTTTAGAACTAATTTCTGGCGGGTTCCATCCATCATTGCATAGGTTGTACCATCATAGGTACAAACACAATCGATGATTTTTTCAGATTCATCCCAAACTTTGTAAAACTCTCTGAGTTGCCTATTTTCATATTTTCCAACACCTATCCTCTTTTTTGACAAAAACTTGAATGCCAAAACAACTTTTCTTGTTTTGTATAATTCAAAGTGATTAGTCCAATTGAGACATCGAATTATCTGATCAAAAGGTACTTGGAGTGTAGTGCCAGTACCAGATTTTGCTTCTATTGTAAAAATCGTACTTTGACTATTATTTACTGCTAAAATGTCTGGAAGTGAGACGCTGGGTGAACCTAATCTGAATGCCTTCCACTCAGATAGAGCATTGAATCTTTTAACAAGCGTATCTTCCCAATTATATCCTCTTTGTCGTCTTGTTCTTGCAATTCTTTGATTTTGTTTATGAGAGCGAATTTTTAATTTCCTATGGAATTGGTTATTCCTATCAGTTAAACGATTTGAATACGACTTTTTTGTTATTGTTTGTATTTTAGTAGACAATGGCATTAAATCATTTTGTACCATATAGAAGAGCAGGTCATTATACCATTACCAAAGCGTCTTGTAAGGTAATTCGAATTTCCTCAAATTATCTTTTGATATTATGAATATTCATTAAATTGTCAGAAACAAGATTAACATTCTGACTTCAGCATCAAACCAGTGTCATAGTGAAATTATAATTTCCTCCATGTACTTCACAGGTGTCAAGTTTTATCTTTTTTCCAATTTCTGGTTGATTTGAATAGACTTGAAGGGTACCTATAATTCTAATCTTTTTTTCAAATTCTGCTAAACAAAAAAACATATCTCCTTTTTTAGAATATTCTAGGATTTTTCCAATGCGATCCGATTTCCTCCAATTTACTTTCTCAAAGCAAATGCTACAATACTCACTAGGAGGCCATACTACATCCTTACACGTAAGGCATTCAGAAATGACAAATTTTCCTTTTTTTAATTCTAATTCAAAAACACTCATGATTTTAACAGTAAAACAGTAGATGAGGTGGCAGCTGCAGACATGTTATGAACTAGTCCCACTTTTGCATTTTCTATTTGTCTTTTTCCTGCTATTCCCTGTAATTGTTGAGTAGTTTCAATTATCTGTGCAATACCTGTTGCCCCCAACGGATGTCCAGAACCGATCAAACCACCACGAGGATTGATTTTTCTATCTCCAGTTTCGTATAGAGTTTTTACAAATTTTGCACCATCTCCTTTTGAAACCAATCCTAGATCTTCTATGGCCATAAGCTCACAAACTGTAAACGCATCATGAATCTCTGCTACATCTACATCATTAGGATCAAAGTTTGACATATCAAATGCTATTTTTGCCGCTTCCCGAGTAGAACTCATACTAGAAAAATCTTGATTTTTTGTAAAGCTAGCTGATAGAGTTTTTTGTCCTATCCCCTTAATCCAGACTGGATTATCTGAATATTTTTTCACTACTTTTTCAGAGACAAGTAAAACTGCAGAAGCTCCGCTACACGGTCTTGAACAATCTGACACTTTCAGATCATCTGTCAAAATTTTTGAGTTCATCAATTCTTCTACAGAGTAAATTTTGTTTGAATAAGCATTTGGATTGTCATGTGCATATTTGTGATTTTTTGCTGAGACTGTAGCTAAATCTTCTTCTGTTGTTCCAAATTTTCTTTTATGTGCTTTGGTAAAAATCGTTCCCCAAAAAATTGGATGCTTAAACTCTCCGCGAGAATTGTCCCATTCTAAAATTTGTCCTGGGCTATTACGTCTTTCCGCACCTACAACAAGTGCAACATCAGCAAGACCTGAAGCGATATACGAATATGCAGATACAACACTATTTGTTCCAGAGTTGCAGAGGCTTTCAACAGTATGGGATGTTTTTGGTTGAATTCCAGCAAGCTCTGACAAAATTGCAGATAAATATTTTGTATTATCATTTGTAGACACTAAAACAGCATCTATGTCTTTTTGATTCAGATTTGGATTTTGATCAAATAATGATTTTGTGGCATTAAGAAGTAGCGATTCAACTGGAATTTCTTCTCGTGAAAATTTTGTATTCCCATATCCTACTATAGCTATTTCATTCATTTTCGATCTGAGAAAATGTAGATGTTAGTAAATTAAAGGATTCTACTACATCTCCTATTGGATTAAATTGTATGATGGGAAGATTTACTCCAGCTTGATAAAATCGTTTTAACTTTCTAATACATTCGTTAGGTGTTCCATATACACAAAGTTGTTCCAACATTGATTCTGTAACTAATTCATAATTAGATCTCAAACCAGATTTATTATACTCCTGGTAAATGTTTTTTGTTTCATTTTTAAATCCATTTTTGGCCAAAAACTCTCTGTAAATTTCACCAACTGAGATGTAAAAGGATAAAGTTTTCTTGGCACGTTCTATTGCTTTTTCTGTATCATTTGACATGCAAGTAATTAATTGACAGGAAACATCAATTTCTCGTTTTGATTGCATATGTTTTATAGTCTTTTGAAGTTCTGTAATGGGTCTAAGATAAAATATTACTCCATTTGCAATTTGCCAGCAAAGCTCAACCATATTCTGATTTACTGCCGCAAGGTAGATGGGAATTTGTTCTCGTGGTGGTTTGATTAATAATGAAAAATTTTTCAGGGAAAATATCTTTCCATCATAATCTATTTTTTTCCCCGATACAATTTTTCTTATAATTTCAACATATTCTCTCATTCGTAATAATGGCTTTTCAAATTTGTATCCATGAAATTCTTCAACTATTGGCAAACTACTTGTTCCCAAACCTAAAACCAACCTTCCATCTGATATAGTATCTATAGTAGCAGCACCCATGGCAACAAGCGCTGGGCTACGAGAATAGATGTTAATAATAGATGAGCCAATTTTTGTCTTCTTTAATCTTTGTGATACCGCACTTAGCATTGAGAAATTTTCCATTCCCCATGTTTCAGGAATCCACACCGTATCAGGATTATTATTTGAAAGTGTTGAGGCACAATTCAATACCTGTTCAATAGATAAAACTGAACCTAAACTGTATCCTAGCCTCATAAACAAATAGAACTACATAGGTCAGAAAAATCTATCCATTAAGCAACAAGTGAATTTTGATTGAGTTTGGCTATTATCAAATTTTTTGTAGAGTGAGAATATGGCATATCAATCAGATGAATCAATACACCCATTTTGGGAACATACGAGTGAATATGCAGCCAGAAATGAAGATACCTCATTTATGGGAGAAGTTGCCTACGTTTTAGTAACTCTCTATAAATCAGAAATTCCACAATAACTGCATATTCAAATTTTTTATATTTTTAGATTAGAATGAATCAAATTATTTTGCAACATATTTGATATACTTTCTAGTTTTAATTTCCTTTGAACATTCTTCCATGTCTTTGTATGAATCAATCGAATACCAAAATATATTTTTAAATTTTATATGCGTTAACTTTCCTTTTTTAGCATAATCTGGGAATGTGGTTTTCTCAATATCGCCCTTTTTTGGTAAATCTTTTGTTAGGATTTTAGAAAGATGATAAATTCCTGCATTCATCCAAAGTTCTGAAATCTCTTTTTTTTCGCTAAAACTAACCACCCTATCATTTTTAATACTCATTATTCCAAACTTTGTCTTTAGTGGAATTGCAGCAATTGAATTTTGCTTTTGTTTTAGTTTTTTAATATCAATGTCGGTAATTACATCTCCATTTATTACAATGAATGACTTCTCATTAATGAAATGTGCTGCCTGTTTTATTGCTCCTCCAGTACCTAGTGGCACTTTTTCTTTTGAAAATCGTATCTTTACTCCTAGATTATTTTTTACATGAAGATAATTTTCAATTTGCTCAGTCTTGTAACCTGTGCAAATAATGATATCTTTTATTCCAAATTTTTTCAAATAACGTATTTGCCATTCAATGATTGGGATATTATCCAAAGGAATCAGAGGTTTTGGCACATAATCTGTTACTTGTTTTAATCGTTTACCTCTACCCCCTGCTAAAATGATTGCCTTCATGTTCTAACAAGACTTTTACTTGTCATTAAAACTTTAAAAAATGTTAATTGTTGCAACTCCAAGATAATACCCAACTCCAGTTAACAATGTGCTCCATGCACATGATCCAATGAATGTAAAAATTAGAAATTTTTTAGGTTTCATATGAAATATTCCTGCAGGTATTGAAACAAGTTCCCGAAGCCCGGGAACCAATCTTCCTAATAATACTGACTTGTCACCATATTTTTCAAACCATCTATCTGCTTTGGATAATCTTTCCTTGTTTATTTTTGCATATTTCATATATTTTGCAAGCCCAGTTCTACCTAGTTTGAGGGCTATCAAGTATATCACAAATGCTCCAAGTGTTGCTCCACCACCTCCAGTAATTCCTACACCAAAAACGTGAATTAACGACATTTCGTTTTTCAATACTACATATCCAGCTAAAGGAAAAATCCCCTCACTTGGAATTGGAGGAAAAACAGTTTCAAGAAGTGCTGCAAAAAATACACCGGGATAGAGATTATCTGAGACTAAAGTAATTACCCATTCTATGAATGCCTCGATTTCAGTCAATTAGTTTTGGTTCCGTCAAGTAATAATGTAATTCAGTATAACATTCTACACAATAATCATTTTCATTTGTATGCTGACAATTGTGAGTTTTTTTAAAATCTTTACCGCATTTAGAACACAAAGTCATTACAGTTTACACTGATTTTGATTTTTTTAGTTTTATAGCACCTAGAGCAATGATGAAAGCACCAACTACTACAAGAGGCCCTGCTTCAGATATCACACTTCTTCCTGATTCTTGCATAGCAGTAGATGGTTCTATGCCAAGAACTACTGCACCACCAATGAGAATTAATGCTCCACTAATTATCAACATTATTCCTAATCCTCTTGAGTGTTCTTTTCTAGAAATAAAAAATGCAACTATTGGTAAAATTATAGATGGCACACCTAATACAATTCCACGCGTCATATGATCAGACCCTAGAAATCCTTCTCCAGTACCTCCACCAGTTGCAACATCTGCCCCGTAAATTACAAGTAATCCAATTGAAATCCCAGTCAGAATCATTGCTACTTTTAGTGCCATAATGTTGCTGGTCTTTTCTATAATTAATAAACCCTAAACGTAGTTTGTTTTCAACTTTAGGAACTACTTTAGTACTCTTAGGACTACCTTTTAGATCATAATTAGAGATTTTTAGGTAGCCTTACCAGAAAAGTCGTAGGATTGTTTTTTACAGTTATATTTCCACCATGTTGCTCTACTATACTTTTACAAATTGAAAGACCAAGTCCAGTTCCTAACTGTTTGGTGGTAAATAATGGATCAAAGATTTTGGACAAGTTTTGTGGTTCAATACCATTGCCAGAATCTTCAAATGCAATTAGTACATCATTTGCATTATCAATTATGCGAATATGTACTTCTCCTTTAGTTTCTACTGCTTGAATAGCATTAAGTAATAGATTTGTAAATACCGCCTCGATTTTTCTATAATCACAGTTTATTCTAACATTCTCTTGTTCAATCTTCACTGTTACGTCGTTTGGAATAGTTATGCTATCTTTTACAATATTTATAATATCTAAAACAGAGTATGGTTGAAGCTTTAGCTCAGATGTTCTAACAAAATCAAGTACATCGTCTACTTGGTGAGACATTCGATTCATTGCTCTACGGAGCTTTCCATAGTATTGCAGCTTTTCTTCAATTTTTAATTTTGGTTTTGACTCCATTAACTCAATTGTATTTTTAATAGTTGAGAGTGGATTTCTCAGATCATGCGCCATTCTCGATGCAAGCTCACCAATTATTGCAAGTTTTTCTGATTTCATCAATTCACTACTTTTCTCATCTACTTGTCGTGAAAGGTGATCTCGCTGCAGCTCTATCTCTTTTTCTTTTAGAACAACCTTTTCAAGATTATTGCGCAGATCTTTTGTAAGTTTTACATTTTCTTCTTTTTGTTTTTGTAATTCTTTGTTAGTCTGTTCAAGCTCTTCATTTTTTCTACTGAGCGATGAAATCAGATCTTGTAAAAATGTAATCTTTCCTTTCAAATCTGAATTGATTTTAATTGCACCACCAAACTGTTCACTAGTCTTTGTCGCAAGCTCTTGAATTTGTGCTGCTCTTTTTTCTAGCTCTGACTTTGCAGCATCTAAATCCTTTAGAGCTTTTCCTTTAAATCCCATAAATTCTTCTAAAGTTTCAAAATCAGATTTTGAATCCTCAGATGATGATATATTTTCTTCACTAGATGATTGCAATTCTATACTTGTTTTTTATTAATAATTCGTATTATCTTGTGTTTGTTCTAATAGGACAGACCAATTTTAGTTCAGAATTATTTTCAAATAGATTCTAAAAATCTGAATATTACATCCCCGTACATTAATTGAATAATTAATCCTCCAGTAATGAATAGCATGTATGGGACTCCTGGGGTTATCCATGTGTTAGGTGTATGGCAAAATTCGGCGTATTCGGCATGATGTAAGACTAAATTCAATTTTTTATGTTTACCAACCTTTTTTTCAATTGAAAAACCAAATTTTGGGTTTTGAGCACGATATCCCAAAAACATCGCCATTATACGTTTTCTAGTTGGTTCCTCAAATCCCTCAAAGATATCGTGGTTCCTTGCTAATTCTATGAGGTTTCTAAAGAAATTGATAAACAACGGACTAATTGATATCAATACTGCATTTGTCAATATTGTAAATGGAGTAATCATTTGATCTGTAAATGAGATTTGTGGAACTAATGCTGCCAAGACAATTATTGCAAAGGCATCGGCGCCACCAAAGAGACCGATTCTCCAAATAATTATAGCAACTGGTGCAACTATTAATGAGATTCCAATAGTTATTAGACTCTCTGATAAGTTTGGTTCAAAAATCAGTAAAACAGCTGCAGTAGCCCCAAAGGCAATCCAGACATAATCGCTGATTTCTCTTTTTGTTACATCAGTAAAAGAAGCATATCCCAACATTCCTATGGCAAGGATAATTCGCAAGTGATTGAGCTCAATAAGTGATTCAATCATATTAATCTACAATAAAGAATAAACTTGTTTACTATTTAATGACCTGTTTGCGCAATTGCATAAAATTGAATACATCATAAATGAACTATAAAAAATAATAAAATTTGGGGATATGAAGAATGATTCTTTCATATCATTATGCTAGTATTTTATCTACCGGCTTGGCTTTTTTCCACAAGTGTGAACACAGGCTAAACATGTTGTTGATCATCTCTTGAGAGTTTGTGAATAGAATCGAGTCATTATCATCGTTTAAGTCCATCGTTTCTTTAATGGATCCCGACATGATTAATTGACCTCCTTCTTCTACGATCACTCTACTTTTTGATGGTAGTTTTCCTACTCTAGTCTCAGTTGCTTTGAGTCTACTGATTAATGGTAGTAGACTATCACTTTCAGTATCAGTTAATACCATTACTTGCCCTCCATTTTTCTTGCATAATGCAATTTTTTCTGGAATTGCAGTGTGGTACATTCTTAGAATGTCTTCAGCTGTGGTGACAATGTAGATTGTTTTGGAAGAGTCTTGTATCATTTTTCCAATTCGCGAATAAATATTAGAGCGACCTTGAATTATTGATATTGAAGAGATCTCTGAAACCTGTTGTGGTCGGTTTATATTCTTTAAATCCGCGACAATTTTTCGTGAAAGCTTTTGCATCGTAGTAATTTCATCTTCTTTACGTTGAATCACTGATGTTAATGCATCTTCTGGAGAAACTGCCTCGCAGATGGTAGGGTTTGAAAACGTAGTAGTAATCAATCCCATATCTCGAAGTTTGTTGAGCGACCTGTATGCTTTGCCTCTATCAATTTCGAGTTTGGTAGACATTTTGCCTACTGTCAACGAACCTATTCGTAACAGGCCCAAATACATGGTAGCATCAGTCTTGTCAAGTCCAAAGTAAGAAAGTTCTGTGAGTAGTTCTTCTTCTATATTCATATCTCTTCACTTTTACCCTCCAATGAAACCTGTGTTTTTCCTGCTTGCGCAGAAGTTTTGCTGTTTTTTGTTATGACCATATTTCCCAAGTTTGTTAAATTCAGACAAGCTAATCAGTAGCAGTATGTAATATTTCGAACAGACAAAACTACTCATGAATTTTCAAGAAAACAAGAAGCACAACATAATTTTTAAACAGGGTCAATAACTATTGATTTTTTTATATTTTCCAGCTTGTTTAACAAGAAATCAATATTCCCAGAATTGTCCAAATCAACTACGTTGAGATGGCCCATTTTCCTTTTTGGTTTTGATTCCTTTTTACCATACATTTTAAGAAAAATCCCTCTTTCAGGAACTATATTGACAGGTTTGTACTCTCCTTTGAAATTCTTTGGACCAAGAATATTGTACATTATAGTAGGGTGTAATAACTCGGTGCTGCCTAAACTTAATCCAAGAATTGCTAGTATGTGTTGCTCAAATTGGGATGTTTTACTTGATTGTAGTGTATGATGGCCAGAATTGTGAACTCGTGGAGCTATTTCATTGATTAGAATCTGATCATTTTTTGTTACGAACATCTCTATTCCAAAAACACCTGCTCCTTTTAGTACCTCCATTGTTTTTTGTGCAACTTGTTCTGCCTTTTTTGCAATCTCTTTATTCACTCTTGCAGGAGCTATAGTGATTCGTAGAATATTATCTTCATGTATATTTTCAACTAGAGGATATGTTGCAATTTCTCCTTGAGTATTTCTTGCAGCTATTACTGATACCTCCATCCTAAAATCAATAAACTTTTCAAGCATCATGCTTTGATCATTAAATTGGTTATATGCTAAAATGAGGTCTTCGTGAGAATTAATCTTAAAGTTCCCTCGCCCATCATAAGCATCTTTTCTAGTCTTCAACAAAGATGGAAAACCAAATTTTTTTATCTTTTGTTTTAAATCATCTAACGAGTTTATCTCCACAAAATCTGCCACCGGTAGTTGATTTTCAGATAGGAATGTTTTTTGAACCAGTTTATCTTGAATTTTTTTTAACGTATCTGGGGAAGGATTTATCATAGCTTTTGACTCAATTGATTTTAGAACATCACTATTTCCGGATTCAATTTCATATGTCAAAATGTCTGATTTTGTAGCAAGTTCAATTATGGCTTTTTCATCTTTAAAATCTGCAATAATCTGTTTTGCCCCTACTTTAGAAGCAGGACATCCTTTGGTTGGATCTAAAACTATTACTTCTGAAATTTTATCTGGAAATTTCTTTGCAGCTTCGGTAAGCATCATCCCAAGTTGACCTCCTCCAATTATCCCTAGAACTTTACCTGAATTGCCCATATTGTTAGGCGTAAATGCCCCCTTTTTAGTGCATTTGGATTATCTGAATTTTTAGATATTCCTCAAATGAATTATCGACAAAGCAAAAGGGAATATCCACTAGAAAGCATGAAAAATCCTCTATTTGATGGTTAACAAACGTATGATTTGTTCTGCATTTGTTACAACCAATATCCTAAATGGTATAAAGCAATAGAAACAATATGGAACAATCCTGTGAATGTAGGTTTTGTAGTGATGTTAGAAGACGAAAAACTGAGAGAGATATAGATGAATTTTTGTGAATAGATTCTAAAACTTTCTTGTTATATCATTATATGTGATGATACTAGAACTGAAATTAATCAATCTAAATTAGTTTTGAGCTTGACCAGATAAAATCAAAAAGTAATTTCATAGAATAAATTAAAGCAGTAGAATCTGTCCACATTGCAGAAATATTTTGTAGAGACTGGGAATCATTTTTTGTAAAGAAAATCATTTCTTCATTATCTTTCATAACAAAACAAATTTCATCTTTTATGTTAGATGACATACATTTAATTTGTTTTTTATCCATATCTTCAAATATGTACATAGTTTTTTCTGTGCATGATGTAATGATTTTTGATTGACATTTCTTAGTAGTTAAATCATCTAAAAAATCCGAATGATATAATCGAAGATAATCTTTCTCAGAACCTAAAACAATCATTTCATTTTTTGTTTCTGTTACCATCTCTTTTAATTTTGCATTAATGGGATTGGATCCTTGTAGCATTTGAAATCTATTTTCTACATCTTCAGTTTTTTCTTTTAAAAACTCAGGTATACTATCCCAAAGTTTGATTATCGTTTCTTCATTTTTTTCTAGAGATTTTACTCTTTCTTTTTCCGCATTAACTAATGTCTTAACTGCTTTGTTTAGTTTTAACGCAGAGAATTTTATTGGATGTCCAAAAGTAGCTAAAACTATTCCTTTCTTTTGTAATGCTGCTAATAATTGATATGTTTCTGTACGTGCAATTTTTAATGCCCTACAAACCTCGGGCGCAGTCTTTGAGCCATACTTCCCTAAGAAAATGTACACCTTAGATTGATTTTCACTTAAATCAAATTTTGAAAGTTCCTCTCTGAGTTCATCTGCAGATATCTTATAATCATGCAGGCTAGAGCCTGAACATGAATCAAATATTGTCTGTTGTGTACCTTCTTTCATTTCCTTCGTGCCGATTGTCATATCTAATACATGATCCTAATATCGTACAGAGGTCAGCTAGTTTTGATCGCTATGATCGTATATGCGATCTAATCTGTGCCTGACGTTAGTTCAAATAAGCATATTTTTCTTCCTGACCACTATTTTGTCCTACACCCATACACTGAAATTGTTAACCCTCGACACTCTTCCTATGCCATTAAGAAAAACGGGAAAACATAAGAGAAAAGCCGATCAGAGAGCAGCACGCAGACGACGAAAACAATCCAAAAGCGGAAAAGCGAAAAAAAGATAATTCCTTGTTCTGCATCAAGGTTAAAAACATCACCTGTTTTGATGTAATGTGGTAATACAGTATAACAAAAAACCTCTAGTTGGTATCATTATGGGGTCTAGCTCGGATAGTAGAATAATGCATGGCGCATCTAAAATTTTAGACAAATTTAATGTTAAACATGAAGACCAAATAATTTCTGCTCATAGGACACCTACCATGTTAGACAAGTATGCAAAACACGCTGAAAGAAGTGGTTTTAAGGTAATAATTGCAGGTGCAGGTGGTTCTGCACATTTACCAGGAATGATTGCTTCGCACACCATTATTCCTGTAATAGGTGTACCAATTCTTGTTTATAATGATAAACAAAATAAAAAATCTCCAAAATACAAATTCTCAGCATTTAGAGGATTGGACTCTTTTCTATCAATTTCGGAGATGCCTTCTGGTTCCCCAGTAGTTACAGTGGGTGTTAACAAAGCAGGTAATGCTGGAATCTATGCAATTAAAATTCTTGGAAACGAGTTTGAGGATTTGAAGAAGAAGCTAAAACAACATAAACAGAGCCAACATCGTTCAGTGTTAAAGGAATCTGCCGAACTAAAAAAAGTAGGTCTTTCCAAATTTGTCAAGAAGAAATTCAAATAATATCATGTTAATATTTTGAAATTGATATTTTTTTTCTTTAAATGCTCTATCAAATTATCTGCATGCTTTTGACCTTCTGTCTCTAGACTCAATGTAACTCCTGCAGAACCGGCTGGAATGTCTGAACTTAATCTATCGTGAACAACTTCAACTATGTTTACACTTAGCGAGGCAATCTCATCAACTAATTCCTTTAATGCACCAGGTTTATCAGGCAATAAAATAAAAATTTTTACTAATCTGCCCATTTGAGTTAAACCTTTAGCTACTATTTGCCCAAGAAGATACATGTCTACATTACCACCCCCTAGAATGGGGACTACTTTTTTTCCAGGAGATGGTTTTGCTGCAAGCAAATATGCAAGAGCTACAGCACCTGCTGGTTCAACTACCATTTTCCCTCTTTCCATGAGTAAAAACATCGTTTTAACAATATCAATATCATCTACTAAAACGATATCATCGATTAGGTCTTTAATTATACTGAAAGTTATTTGCCCTGGTTTTTTAACAGAAATTCCATCTGCTATGGTTCCCTCCCCACCAACTGATTTTAGTTCCCCCGATTCTAAGGAATTTTTCATTGCTGGAAATGATTTTGACTGTACGCCAATTACTTTGATTTTGGGATTTTTTGTTTTTACTGCTAATAAAATTCCTGCTGCTAGCCCTCCTCCTCCAATAGGTACGTAAATTTCATCAACATCAGGTAAATCCTCCAATATTTCTAATCCAATAACTCCTTGTGCAGCAATAACATGTGGATCATCAAATGCATGAACTATGTTAGCACCTGTTTTGTTTGCAATTTCTTTAGCTTTTGTCCAAGATTCATCATAATTACTCCCTTCCAAAACTACTGTTGCTCCATACCCTCTAGTTGCAGATACTTTTGCAGGTGAAGCGTTTTTTGGCATCACAATTGTACATGAAATTTTTTCTAATGAAGATGCGAAAGCTACGCCCTGTGCATGATTTCCAGCAGATGCTGTAATCACCCCTTTCTTTTTTTCTTCTTTTGTTAAAGATTTTATTTTAAAATATGCCCCCCTTATTTTGAAGGAACCTGTTTTTTGTTGGAATTCAGATTTTAGATAAACCTCAGAGCCAGTTAATTGGCTGAATATAGGTGAATAAGTAAGTGGCGTTTTCCTAATTTCGTCTCCTCTTTGCGATTGAGCTTTAAGTACATCTTCATATTTGGGGTTCATCTTATTGGTGATTTAGTTATTGTATTTTAATTATTGTAAAAATCTAGAAAAAACTTGAAAAATTTTAAAATTTTAAATTAAAAACTACTCCATTACTAGAAAGCTTTTATAGTTCAGAACTGATCGATAGGAACTAGTCAAGGGCCTGTATAACTCCCCTAAAGAGGCACCTCGCCTCAGTTTGCAGGTCCTTGATATTTTATATGACAAAAAACGTTAGATAAAAACTCTTTTTTCATACTTTCATAATTTTTATGAACTCGTCTAACCTCTCAAATAATTTTTCTTTTACTCTAACTGGGATCTTTTTTGGATCAAACATTCCTTCCTTGACATTTTTTTTGAAGTGTTCTAAATCAAAACTGCAAAGACATCCTTCTTCTCCTGTAACTAATTTTGAATCATCAATTAAGACTGACGTAGTTTGATAGATTTCCATCAGTAAATTATCAAGTTCATTAAACAGTTGTTTTTTTCTTTTAAGAAGATCTTGAACGTTATTCTCTGATTTTCCTTCAATTTCTTTGTATATTTTATCCCGTAAATCATCGTTTTCATAAAAAACCTGGAAAAGATCTTTATGTTCAAGATCTTTATATCCAATCTCTTTGAGTTTTTCCAAGATATATTGATCGCTATCTTCAGCCAGTTTTGTTTCTGTATTTTTTGTCTTATCAATAATTTCTGAAAGTTCTTTTTGGTATTCTATTACCTTGTTATCTGGTTTATAGAACAGTAGAACATGAAACTGAATTGACATATGGCATGACAGGAGATAATTTCCCTCTTTCAGTTCAAATTTGACAAAAATTCGTCTTAAATCTTCATTATTTGTAATAGAAATATCACGTGAAACCCAATCTGGCAAGTTTTTTATTATTTTTTTAAAATATTCTTGAACAAGTATTGGATCGAAAGTATTCTGTTCTGCTATCGTACTATCTCCTAGCATACCTTTAACAGTAACTGTTCTAGTGAGTTCTTTCATTTTTTCGAGAAATAGTTTTTGAATGCTTTCGTTTTTATTATTTAATAATTGAATAAATTCATCTGAGGATTTGATGCCAAGACGCACACCTTTTGGAGAGTCACATCTAATAAAATCTTACAGCATATTGGCCAAATACCTGTTTATATCAGTATCAACCTTTTGATGAAAGACATGATTTTAAATAGGAAATTTGAGGAATTAGTTTATGGAGGCCGAAAAAATCATCTGCTGGAATTGTAGTGCAGAAATTGTTCAATATTACAATGAAGATTATAAAGGCAAACGAGCAAGATGCCCAATTTGTGGCGTAGATTTTCCTCTAGATTAGGAATAAAATATGACTGAAAATCAAGAAAATTCAAATAATGATTTAATGGAACAACACCCTCATTCAGAATCAAACAAAAATTCTACCTCTCAGAAAAACACGCATGATCACAAATCCCCAGATTATGTAGACATTATTCTCAGTAGAAAAGGAACAAAAGTTGTCGATTTAGAAACTCTTGTTAAAGAAACTCAAAAAAGATTGTGGGCTGCATTAAAACAAGGTTATGAATATGAATCAACAATAATTGATGAATCTGAAAGATTTCTACGCGATCTAGTTTCATCTAGAGTCAATATGATCGTTCTATACGTTGATTTAGTTGGTTCGACTGAGATCACGCTTTCCCTGCCTGAAGAAAAGGTAGCAATAATCATTAGATCATTTGCTCAAGAAATGTCATCCATTATTATGCAGCACGATGGTTATGTTCTAAAATTTGTTGGTGATGCAGTGATCGGTTATTTTGTTGCTGAAGCCATGCCACTGCTAGCCACAGACAATGCAGTAAATTGTGCAAAAGCAATGGTAACTGTGGTGGAAAAAGGCATGAATCCAATCTTGAATCAATATGATTATCCTGAATTAAAGATAAAGATAGGTATGGATTTTGGGCAAAACATCATAGTACGTTATGGTGCTGATAAAGAAAAATCTCATGTGGATATTCTGGGGCCTACAATGAATATTGCGTCAAAGATCCAAAATACTGCTTCCCCAAATCAAATTCTAATTGGTGATGATGTGTACATTAGATTGCATCCAGATATACAGAAACAATTTAAACAAGTTGTTTGGACTCAAACAAACTGGAAGTATCATGATAGAGAAACAGGAAGATTATATCCAGTATATGCTTATGTAGGATAATTATTTACGAAAAAATTTGGTTATGACTAAACTGTAAATTTTTCAGGACACTCTACGTGTTCGTAATGATGGTCTGTAAATTTATCTTGAATTACATAAATTACAATTTTATGTAATTCATAGGTACGAATATTTTTTTTGCATTTAAGACAGTTCTTTCTTCTTAATTCCTTCATTTCAAAATTAGCGATCTAAGATGTCTATAAGGATCAGCGATCAGCTCGATCTGACTAGAAATGACTCTAGCTTCACATGTCTAGTTATCAAACGAGTAAAGCAAACAAGAAATAACCCCAAACTAGCATAAATCGTATGGATTATTTCAATACAACAAGAATAATGGAGCTTTCAGGAATTCATCCAACATTTGGTATACCAACTTCAATATTTCCTAGGTTCCCACCAGGAATTTCTCCACCATCTATTGGAATAGTAGACCAAAAACGCTTAAAAGAAAAATTTTTCAAAGATAACGCATCTATGAATTTCAAATTACAAGACTTTAATCAAATGTATCAAAAATTTGCCTCTGGATTGTTTGAGGTTGCTTATCCTGCACGACCTCCAGGTCACCCACTGTTCTCAAGATTAGAATCAACTGTTACACTTCAAAATGAGAATAATAAATTAAAAAAAGAAAATATTGATTTACAAAAACAATTATCTAATAATAAAAAACCGAGTCACATACTTAATTAAAAAATCTATAGATATTTCTTATATTTTTTAAAAACATGTTCTATCATGTCTTTTTCTTGAACAGTTAAATTTAATTCGTTAGACGTGTCTTTTTGTAATTTTATAAGAATAGTTCCTAGGAAAAGTCGTTCCCTACTTTCAAAATAATTTTTAGCTTGCGATCCTTGCAATAATTTAATTTTGATAATTACTCCAGGTTTTGTAATTATTGTCATAGTTTAATTCGTTTTATGATCAATCTTTATTATAGGCTTTTTTCTAGATTTGATATGCTTAAAACCCCTCAACAAAAATGGAAAGAAGTAATAGTAACTTACAGAAAAAAATGTCAAAAAATTCTTGAGCTTTCAAAATCAATTAGATATGCAGGAATTATTAATGAATATGGTAGAACATTGACTGGAATGGTTAGGCCTAATACCATTCCTCTTTGGTCAGCTGAAGAAGTAAAAAATGAATTCTTTATCATTTCTACCTTAATGACATTACGAAAATTATATGCTCAAAAAGTTGGTGCGCTGGATTTTTTATTATTATCTCATCCCAAAGTTACAATACTTGCATTTCAAAGAAAAAATATTACATACTATGTTTCAATAGATGTAAAAACAAAAAATATTGAAAACTTAATTTCTAAAATAAAAAAGATTCTTTAAACTGGAGTAAAGCCTTGATATCCTGCAGTTTGTTGAGTTTTATCCTTAAATAATGGCTCAAAAAGTGAAACCATATAATCATCAGGATCTAAAATGATTGCATTTAAGCCAGCATCTCTTTCTACAGGTTCTCTGTAAATTTTAACACCTTTTGATTTTAATTCATCTAGTGAAGATTTTAAATCTCCTACCAAAAACCCAAGCATTATCCCATTTTCAACCGAAGTTCCTTGATGTGGTGCAGTCAGTGATGCGGGATGAAGACTAACTAGTGCACCAGTAGAACCCAAATCTACCCAAGTTCGTCTCTGTTGTTTAATTGGCAACCCAATTAATCCGTGATAAAATTCTACAGATTTATCCAGATCCTTTACAGCAAGTATAACATTTCCAACACGTTTTACATTCATAATATCTTATACTCTAATGTTAAAACTAAAGCCTCCAAGTTAAATCCTTTTTCATTGGACTTCTACCATAGTTTCTGTTCTTTCTACACCACTTATGGTTTGAATTTGAGATGTAATGTTTTTGATTTCTCCTAGATGTTCTACATCAATTAATGCTACTGCATCAAATTGACCACTAACTGGAAACGAATCATAAATTGCCTTAATTTTTCTTAGTCTAGCCGCCATGAGTTTTTTTGGAGATTTTACTAGAATTACTGCTTTTACCATCCAAGATTCACTTCCACTTCAATTAGGGTCTCTGTAGTTACAATCTCCTTGATTTTTTTAAAATCAATTACCATGTTGTTTATTTCATCCATAGACCCTTGTAAAACTACGCTGATGTCTGCCCTGCCAGTGACTATCATTATCTCTCGAATGACCTTCCGTTTTTTCTTTAGAATTTTAACAACTTTATCGACAGTACTTGGTTTAGTTGTTATCAAACATAGGGCACGCATAATATGCAACTATTACGTAACATTGGTTTATTTACTTTTGAAATGAACATTAAAAAATATTCTAATCAGATGATGCCTCTTGAGATCTTGCTTCTTCAAGATACGCTCTTCTAGCCTCTAATTCCGCATCTTTATCTATTTGAATATCTTCATCTATAACTACAATTCCTACGTCATCTCCTCCTATCTCATCATCTTTTGATTTTTTACCTTTGATTTTTGTTTTGGAATTTTTTTTAGCTGATTTAGAAATGATTTTTTTAGGTTTTTTTGTATTATCAATACTTTTAGATTTTTTTCCTGCCAATAAAGACCGGAAGAAAAGGAGGAACGCAACGATTTAAAGATTGTGTAGAATCACATCTCTTATAATTTAGCAATTATGACTCCCTGGAATACCATTTTTCCTATAACTTGTTTAATAAAACAAAATATGGTGCCGCGGGCGGGACTTGAACGCGCGACAGCTCGGTCTTCAGCCGAGTGCTCTCCCGGGCTGAGCTACCGCGGCACATCAAAATTCTCCAAAATACAGAATTAAAGTGTGTCTACGGTTTCCAAATAACGTCCTTAATTCCATCCTTTTTGTTAATAATTCTGGCAATAACAAAAAGCAAATCAGAAAGTCTATTGATATACTTTTTACATTCATCATTAACTTTCTCTTTTTCATCTAATGAAATTACATTGGTTTCTGCTCGTCTAGTAATCGTTCTTGCAAGATGCAATTGGGATGCTATCTTATGTCCGCCTGGAAGGATGAAATTAGTTATTTGTGGTAGTTCCTTTTCTAGCATATCTATATTTTTTTCAAGGTTTTCAACCATTTCTAGGGTAACTCTATTTTTTTTATTAGATAGATCAGGGTTAGACAAATCAGAACCAACTACAAAAAGGTCGTTTTGAATTTTTGTTAACATCGTTGTAATACCATCATCAATTTTGTTTGAAAGAATTATTCCAATCATAGCATTAATCTCATCAACTGCACCATAAGCTCTAATTCGTAGATTAGATTTTAATACCCGTGTTCCTCCTTGTAATCCAGTAGTTCCATCGTCGCCTGTTTTTGTATAAATCTTCATAGAATAATTATGTAAGTGTAGATTTAATACCTTGTTTTTTTATATTTATTTTATGTCTAAGGCTTCCTGTCCTTACTGTGAATCAATTTTTGAAAGTAATGAAGAACTCTCAAAACACATAGATAGAATTCATCATGGTTCTGGTCTATTAGAGGGAGATTCCAGGAAATTCTAAACTTGCTTGAAGATTTTTTCCAAATTATAATTAATTTAAAAAATGTTCAAAGAAAAGGCTGGAAAAATAAACTTGATTTAAAAAATCCAGAATCCGTTGCAGATCATAGTTACTCCATGACTTTAATGGCTTTGATCCTCTCTGAAATTCAAGGAATGAATACAAAAAAAATTGTAAAAATGTCATTACTTCATGACCTTGTTGAATCAGTGGTAGGAGATTTTACTCCTGATGAAATTACAAAATCAAAAAAATTAGATCTAGAAAATAATGCTATGAAAAAAATTCTTGCTGAACTTCCTGATAATTTAACTGAAGCATATCAACAAATATGGAATGAGTTTCAAATGCGCCAAAGCGAGGAATCTGTATTTGTTCATGAAATGGATAAATTAGAGATGGCCTTTCAAGCAAAAACTTATCTCAATAAAGGATTTCCTAAGGAAAAAATTCAATCATTTATCGATACTGCAAATAAGGAAATACAAAATAAACAATTACAAAAAATAATGTCAAATTTGTTTCAATAATTAAAAATATGCATGTAATAATGAATTGTTAGAAGAAATGTCTGAACGAAGTAAGGATGAATTAATTGAAGCCCAAAAAGAAGTCATTGGAATCTTGTTTGAAATAATCAAACGTCTTCAGGCAAATAATGACCTAGACGAAGAATATTTTCGATTAATTTCAAACGTAAAAGAGCGTGAAATCAATCAAAAGAGACTAGATGAGATTTTAAAAGAACGAGAAGAAAATGGAAAAATTGTAACCCGACTGTTAGAGAAACTTGAAATTTAAAAAACAGTTCAATCACACTTGCAAGAACGTTCATCAGATAGTATTCGGAATTTGTTAGCCTGTTCGTATTTTTCTTGAATATAATGTGCCATATTTGTTATTCTTGTAATCGAATTCTTGTTTTTCCATGTTCCTTCATTTTTAAACCATGATTCAATTTCTTCCACATTATAGGTTTCTCCACATTCAAGTATTTTTCTAAAAATAACCTTGATAAATTCTTCATCTTTAGGTTTTAAAGAATTTTTATTAGTCATCATCGTGGTTATTTCATTTAATTGAATGATAACGTTATTCGTTAATGGCATTACTTAGGACCTTATTAGCAGGTTTTAAATTATTAAACTAATTTCGTCAAAAATGTTTAGTTTATCTTCGATTTTACTCAGATTTCCTAGAAACAATTGTAGCCTAGTTCTTAGTCTTTCTTTAGTTTCTTTTGCTTTGTTTTCTTTGGGGTATTTTCATCTTCATACTCTATTTCTTGCCCACAGAAAGGACAAAAATCAATGGTTTTTACTGAATGTCCTTCATAGGTTATTTGATCAACTATCGCAAACTTACCTTGCTCATAGTTCCATCCTGTGAACTTTTTGCAGTAATTTTTGAATTTTTCACAACAAAATTCTGTATTGTGTTTTAATGTATAATTTGAATATGTGTTATTTTCAGATTCAGGATCTTGTAATGTTTCTTTTTTATACAATGCTTTCATAGTCTATCTAGTTTTCTTAATTTCTATTTTTTCTGAATTAAACTAGAAATTAAGAATTTCCAAGTATTTTCATTTTTCATGATCTAACGCTCTTCAGATAGTATCCTTACATGATTTTGTACACATTGAAAAATCCCTAGCAAATGGCTTTTCATGTACTAGAAAAATAATTCTACACTATCATAGTGAAACCTTCTGAATTACAGTATTAAACTAAGCAGGATAATACCATTCTAAGCGGAAAACATGATAAAATGATTCTATTCTAATTCTTCCTTACATTGAGGACACCCCAATGTCATTGGATAATCTCTTTCGTGTTTATTACAATAGGCCATATTGTCATCTTTAGATTTAGATTTCATATTTGATTATTCAGATTTCCTTAAATTCTTTAACATATTTTAATCCTACATGCAATACTTTGCTGCACTTAGGATGGGTCAAAAAAGAGTTCATGTTGCAAGGGAATATCTTAACAAATTAACTGATAACAAAGCAATGCCTGCATTGGCTTTGCTTGATAATAAAACAAATGTGTGGGAGCCCGTTGGGGAGGAAAACCTCTATGCTTTTGTTGATGAATCTTCTGGTTTTGTTTTAACCGATACCAGTGGCTATATTCTTGCTCTATGTGATAAAAATGGGATTTCAAAGGCACTAGTACAAGGGATTTCTAAAGAACAAAAAGAAAACATAGAAAAAATGCTCAAAGATGACAATATTCCTGAATACAAAGGTAAAGTATCTCTACCGGTGTGATATGATTAATGGCTAAATTTTCTCGTGAAATAGAGGTTAGAGGACATCTTATAGATTCCTTGATTCTGACAAAGATCTTTGATGGAGTAATGGATCTTGGCGGAGAATTTGAGGTACTAAAAATTCAAATTGGAAAAAAGAAAAAAGACGAAAGCTACGCCGAACTTCGAATACAAGGAAAAAACCAAAACCATCTTGAAAGGATCCTTGAACTAGTTTACAGAGAAGGTGCAACTGCAAAAATTCAAAAAGAGGTTAGTTTGAAGTCTGCATCCAAAAATTATGTAATCCCTGACAATTTTTACAGTACTACAAATAACCATACTCTAATTTTTCTTAAAGGTAATTGGATTAATGTGGATAATATGATGATGGATAAATGCATCGTAGTAAAATCAAACAAAGCAAAGTGTACTCCAATTCGTGATGTTAAAAAAGGTGACAAAATTGTTGTGGGAGAAGAAGGAGTCAAAATCATTCCCCCAAAAAGACCCCGTGAGGGTATGAATGTATTTCAGTTTATGGGAGGAAGTAGCTCAAGTGAAAGGCCTACTCAACACATTGCAAAAAAAGTTGCAGAAGATATCTACAAAACAAGAAAATTAGGTGGGAAAATTGTCCTTGTCGGTGGACCCGCAATAGTGCATACTGGTGCTGCAGATTCTGTAGCCACGTTGATTAGGCTTGGTTTCATTAATGCATTACTTGCTGGAAATGCATTAGCTGTACACGATATAGAATATTCTACTTTGGGAACTTCTCTTGGGATGAATGTTAATGATGGAACTCTTGCTGTAAGAGGGTATAGAAATCATATGCAAACAATAAACTCAGTTTTCAAAGCCGGTTCTATAGTAAAAATGGTAAAAAATAAACAGCTGTCAAAAGGTATAATGTATGAATGTGTTAGAAAAAATATTCCATATGTCTTAGCTGGATCAATACGTGATGATGGGCCTCTCCCAGATGTAATAACTGACGTTGTTATTGCACAACAAAAATACAAAGAAGTATTAAAAAATGCAAAGATGGTCATTATGGCATCAACAATGCTTCACTCCATTGCAACTGGGAATATGCTGCCAGCTGATGTTAAAATAATAATAATCGATATCAATCAACCAACAGTAACTAAACTAATGGATAGAGGAACATGGCAAGCTGTTGGGGTAGTTTCTGATGTAGGTGCATTCATACCTATGGTAACCCAAGAACTTAAAAAATTAAAAAAATAGTTGGTATATTCTACAATATTGGAAAGTTATGCGCTTAACTCTTGAAGAAACTCTTTAATTTGTTTTTGTGACATAATGTCTTTCATATTTTCTGTTAATGAGTTTAAGATATAATCTTGATATGATTCGCCAAATAAATCCTTCAAAACCTGTTTAAGATATTGTGGATACTCGTAACAGTCCTCTAAAGTACAATTATAATCTTTATGTAATATGTCAGTCACTTTATCCAATTCTTGAGTCCCTAATTGAAGTAAGGTATTTTTTAATGCCAAGGTTACCATTGTCTTTCTCATATGTTGTTCAGAATCTGTTGTAGGTGCACATAACTCATTAGTTTTTTTTATTATTTCGTTAATATCGATAGGTTCGTGAATTACTGCAGATGGATTTAGTCTATTCATAGCCATTTCATTATTTAGGGTAATATTGTCAGCCAACATAATGATGATCGCATCTAGATTTAATTCTCTTATTTTTTCCAAGGCATAAATTCCATCAAAAACAGGCATGGTTACATCAAGATAAACTACGTCTGGCTTTAGTTTCTGATACAAAAACACTGCATCATGTCCATTGAATCCCTTTCCTACGACCTTAATGCCATTACTTTGTAGTAATTCGCTGAAAAGCTTGACTGTTTCCTTATCATCATCTGCCACTACTGCTCTAATCAATGCTGATTTCTACAAATTTTTAATTATAAAGTATTTGTTTTGATTCAAATTACGTTTGATCAAAGCGATCGGACTAGGTTCAAATGTTTAGTTTAATCGCAAATTTAGTCACAAATTTTTGTTTTCTCTTACACTTTTGTATCATGAATAAAAGTATCTACTTGCGTTTTTAAATTAAAAAATAACTATTCCTCTTGCGTAATTACAAAAACTAGGTAATGCCCAATTTTTTCTTCAAAATATTCAATGTCATTGAAGGATCTGCTTTCCCCTTTGACTTTTTCATTACTTTGCCTACAAGAAAGTTTACAGTCTCTGGTTTTTCTTTTACCTCTTGAACTGCATTGGCTTCTTCATTTAGTACCTCATCAATAATGGAAGATATTGTAGATTCATCAGAAACATTGTCTAAATCTCGTTCTGAAATTATTTCAATAAGTGATTTTCCAGTGCTAACCATTTCTTGAAGGGCAGTCTTTGCAGAATTTCTGGTTATTTTATTACCAATAATCGAATTTGCTAATTCCGTCAAGTGTTGATGAGTGAGTTTTGAAATTTCACGTTTTTCTCGTGTATCAACAAGCCCCATTAAATCAGTGGTAATTATATTGGCTATTTCCTTGGCATTTTTTTCATCATAAGATTGTTCAAATAAATCTGCATAATATTTGTCAGAAGAAAGTACATCAGCTACTTGGTTTGTAATGCCATATTTCTCAACATAACGTTCTCTTTTTGATGCAATGCTCTCTGGCATTTTTTCTCTCAATTTTTTAAAATGATCTGCGTTAAGTTTAACCCATGGTATATCCCCCTCAAGGAAATACCTATAATCCTGTTCTTCTTCTTTTTTTCTTGCAGAAATTGTAATCTTTCTTCTATCATCCCACTGTCTTGTTTCTGATATAATTGGAATATTGCGTTCTATCAGACTTTGCTGTCTAGTAATTTCAAAGTGAATTGCTTTTTCCAAATCATGAAAAGATGTCACATTTTTAATTTCAATCTTATTTCCTCCTTCAACTGAAACATTGCCATCTGCTCTTAATGCACCCTCAAGAGTTGGATCTGATACCCCAAGATTTTCGAGTAAATCAACTAGAATATTCAAAAATACTCTTACCTGTTTAGGATTATCAAAATCAGGCTCTGTAACAATTTCTACTAACGGTGTACCTGCTCTATTGTAATCAACTAAGGTAATCTGGGTTTTTTCAGACGTACCTTCATAGATTAATCTTCCAGGATCTTCTTCAATTTGAATTCGTCTAATTCTAATTTCTTTACCTTCAATTGTAATTTTTCCATCATGACCTATACTTGTCGGCCCGTATGCATCAAATTGTGTAATTTGAAAGTTTTTTGGTAAATCAGGATAAAAATAATTTTTTCTAAAAAATGCAATTTTTTCTGGAATCTTACAATTCAGTGCCATTGAAATCATGGTGGCTTTTTTAACTGCTTTTTGATTTAACATTGGAAGAGAACCTGGTAATCCTACACAAATCGGGCAAATGTTTGCATTTGGAGAAAATTCTCGGTAATTTGCTTTACATGAGCAAAATAATTTACTTTGTAAATTTGTAAGTTGGCAATGTATTTCTAACCCTATTTTTGTCATTTTAGATAGGTACCTCTGGAAGTTTGACTGTATTTTGAAGTGCATATGCAGCCTGTAAAAGCATCTTATCTTGCATTGACTTTCCCAATAATTGAATTCCAATTGGTAAACCCCCAGAAATTTCAAATGGTATCGAAATTGCAGGTTTTTCTGTTAGATTTGCAGTCACAGTATTGATATCTACTAAAAAAAGCGCTACTGGATCATCTATTTTTTCTCCAAATCTAAATGGAAGAATCGGCACTGTTGGCGCTATTAGCATGTCGACTTTTTTTAGAGCTTCATTTACCTGTGCAGTTAATTTACTTTTTACTTTCATTGCTTTTAGGAAATATTTTCCTGCATGGCCTGCAGACGGTACAAATCCTCCAAGAATCATTCTTCGAGTAACTTCCGGCCCAAATTTTTTTCTAGCTTTTGAAAGATATGAATTAAACTCATAACCCTCTGAATCAAAATCATAGCCATAACGAAGATTATCATAACGAGCAAGATTACTTCCAGCCTCAGTTGCTGTAATGGTATAGTATGCTGCAACTGAATATTCTACCATATCAAGGGATATTTCCTCAAAAGTTGCTCCCAGTCCTTCAAAATTTGAAATAGCTTTATTTGTTGCAGCAGAAACTTGCTTATCAACTCCTTCTTGGGTCATTTCTTTAATTATTCCTATTTTTTTTCCTTCAACTCCAGAATCGATATTATCCAGATAATTTTCATTTTGATTATCTATTGTCGTATTGTCGTGAGGATCCATCCCTGCAATAATGTTAAGCAAAAAAGCAGTATCTTCTACGGTTCTTGTAATTGGCCCAATTTGCTCAATGCTGTTTGAATAAGAAATTAGACCGTATCTGCTAATCAAACCATAGGTAGGCTTGAAACCTACTGCAGAACAAAAACTAGCAGGATTTCTTATAGAACCTCCAGTATCTGAGCCAAGTGATGCAATGCATTCTAACGCACTGACTGCTGCTGCACTCCCCCCAGAAGAGCCACCAGGCACATATTCAGTATTCCATGGGTTTTTGCTAGGCCCATAGGCACTAAATTCTGTTGTAAAGCCCATTGCAAACTCATCAAGGTTTGTTTTGCCTATGATTATCGTGTCTTCTATTTTTAATTTTGAAACTACTGTTGCATCATATGGCGCAATAAAATCTTCTAGCATCTTTGAGGCACACGTTGTTTTTGTCTCTTTAACGCATATGTTGTCTTTAATAGAAATCGGCATTCCCATACATGCCCCAACATTTTCCTTTGTTTTGATTTTTTTATCTATTGATCTTGCTTGCTCTACGGCTTGTTCATTTATTGATAGATATGCATGAAGTTTTGAATCAACTTTTTGAATTCTTTCTATAGTTTTAGAAACAAATTCTTCTGCAGTTAGATTTCCATTTTTAATTTCCTCTATATACTTTATAGCAGATATTCCAAGATTCAAATCAAATCAGCTTTGGGGCCCTGACGTAGGAACCTTTATAATTTTTCAAGTTTTCAATTAGTTTTCCATTATAAGGGATGTACTTGTCTTCTCTAAGAGCATCAATTGTTTGTTCTCTTACTATTAGCTCCTCTGATTCTACATTTGCCTTATCAAGAATATCAAAATAAGCAATCATTTTTTGTATTCTATCAATATGCACCACATGATCATCGATTTCAATTCTCATCAATTTTGCAACATGCTCAATCTCTTCTTTTGATATCATTTATTCCACCTAAGGTGTTAACCTATCCACATCTCTTGGATAAAATGTTGTATCGCGTATATTTTCAGTTCCAGTAAGAGCCATCATTAGTCTCTCAAGACCTATTCCACATCCTGCATGAGGAGGAACTCCATAATCAAAAGCTCCCAAGTGATATTCAAATGCATCAACTTTCATTCCTTTGTTTTTCATGCGCTCAGCAAGTTCATTCTTTTTTTCAATTCTTGTACTGCCTGATGATAATTCTAAATCTCCAAACATCAGGTCAAATGACTCTGAAATCTTTGCATTTTCTTTGCTAACCTTAACGTAAAATGGTTTGGGAGCAGTAGGCCAATCTTTGATAAAATAAAATCCCTCCAAGTCAATTTTTTTCAGATTTGATGGATAAAGATCATCTCCCCATTCTGTTTTTGCTCCAGCTTTTTGCATTTTTTCAATTAATTCTGTATAAGAATATCTTGGAATTGATTCAGGCAGATTAGGAACGATAAATTCAGAATCTGGGTTTTCCTTGGAATAATCATTTACAGTTTGAATAGCTTTTTTGATAATTTTTTCAACTCTATTCATTACATCGCCATAATCAACAAAGGCTTCTTCGAAGTCAATTGAAATAGCTTCTGCCAAATGTCTGTTTGTACGAGACGGTTCAGCACGAAATATAGGTGCAATTTCAAAAACTTTTTCAAAACTCATTGTGAGTTGCTCTTTGTATAATTGTGGGCTTTGTGCAAGAAATGCTTCTTTGTTATAATAAAAAATTGGGAATAGCGCAGCTCCGCCTTCGGTAGCGGTTGCAATCATTTTTGGGGTATTAATTTCAATGAAATGTTCTTGATAAAAATAATCGCGGATTGATTTTAACACAAGACTACGTGCTAAAAATATGTGTTGTAAAACTTTTCTTCTAAGATCAATTGGCCTTACTTCCAATCTAGTATCAATATTTTTTACAGTTTTTGCTTGTGGTTCAAAAGGAGGAATTTTTTCTACTTCTGAAAATACTCTTAGCTCTTTTGGAATAATTTCTACTCCATTTGGTGCCTTTTCAGAAGATTTTACCATGCCTGATATCCCAATTGATGAATGCTCCTTTAATTTTGAAATTTTTTCGCATATATCATCAGGGCAATTTCCTGCCTTGGCTACTATTTGAATTTCGCCTAATTTATCACGGATTGTAACAAACGAAATGTTACCATGTCCTCTTACACTTAAAACCCAACCCATTACAGTAACATCAGACCCATCTTTTGAGGGATCCAGTTCTTTTGAATAATGAGTTCTTCGTAAATTTCCCAGTTCTGTCTCTATCATAACTTTAATTTTGTCTTACCCTTCCTCTTAAAAAATTATGTTGAAAATTATGTTTTGGGATGATTTTCATGAGAGAAATGAGGGATAAAACTAGAGTATGTTATGGATTTTCATGTCAGGTTACGAGAGAACCCATCAGATTTGTAATACTTGTAATATTTTCAGTAAAGATAGGGTTATGAGAATTCTGGTACTTTCTAAATCATTTTTTTATTTTATTATTACAGATCTGGAAATAATAATTCTTTGAGGGATGGCACATTATCTTTAACATCCACTTTGGTCAAATTTTTCTTTTTTATTTGTCCATAAGATGTTAAATCTCGTTTAAAGAAAGAATCAACAGTCCAATCTAAAATAACCTTAATCTTTTTTCCTATTGATGGCATTTGAAGTACATAATATGTTCTCCAAATAAGCCATGGAATAATTCCTTGTAAATTATATCCAAATATTGACACAATTGCATTTCTTTTGCCAATTGTTGCCATCATGCCTTTACTATGATATGAAAATTGATTCATTTTATCTTTACCCGTTAATAATACGTTGAGATTATGCGATACTGTTTGACTCTGATGAATTGCATGTTGTGCTGTAGGAGGATATGGTTTTCCAGTAGCAGTGTCAATTATTTCAGCACAGTCTCCAAGTGCAAATACATTTGGATATCCAATTAATCGTAAGAATTTGTCAACTTTGACCTTTCCTGATTTTTCGTGCTCACATTTTAATTCAGAAATAACTGGATCAACTGTTACCCCGCCAGTCCAAATTAGAGTAGTGCAAGGAATTTTTTTATTATTATCTAATAATACATAATCTTCATCAGCGTCAATAGCTTTTGTATTAGTTAATACATTCACTCCATGACTTTTCAAATATTTCATTGCTTTTTTGCTAAGAGATTCACTTACTTCGGGTAAAATTCCATTTTTTGATGAAACTAAGACCATGTTGATTTTTTCACGATTAATATTTGGATACATGCGTGAAGCTGATTCTCTGATAAGATGATTAAGTTCTCCAATAGTTTCAACACCCGCAAATCCTCCCCCAACAACTGTAAATGTCATAAGTTTTTGTTGTAGGTCAGGATCACTAGTTTGACCTGCATTTTCGAGCATGTTGATTGCATGATTTCTAATGCCTATTGCATCTTCAATTGTTTTTATTGTGAAAGAATGTTTCTCAATATTTTTGTTTCCAAAAAAGTTTGTTATGCTTCCCAGAGCAAGAACAAGATAATCATATTCTAGTGCATGTACCTTTCCATCAAAGAGTCTACTTATTGTAACTAATTTTTGTTCCAAGTCAATTGACGATACAACTGCTTGATAGAATTTAGCACGTTTACAAAAGGTTCTAATGGGAATAGAGATATCACGTGGATGAATCATTCCTGAAGCTACCTCTGGTAGCATTGGAGTAAAAAGAAAGAAATTTTCCTGATTTACAATACTAATATCTACATTTACTTTATCTTGAAACATTTTTTGAATGTCCCTTAAAATATTTACTCCACCAAATCCTCCTCCTAAAATTAAGATCTTTTTGACTGATGGAAAATCAGATTTATGGATATATTGTATATGTTGTTCTAGAGTCCTTTTTTTCTGAAATTCCAGATGGCATTTATTGCATCGATGCATGACCCGATTTATTCAAACAATGCATAAAAACCATGTCTGTTCATGTTCCACATACAACATCGAAAAATCTCTTAGGTAATTTTCATCATTTTTATGTCTGAATCCAAAAGAATTTTCATGGTGTTATCAAATAAAGAAAAAGCTATTTCTCTAATTTCAAACGCCATTGCTGCCTATTCTTTATACACTGAAAAGAAGTCTTTGCCTGAAAACCAATCCTTGATTGATTTTATTTTAAAATCAATTCCTGAAGAAATAAAACCTGAAATTTCGATGGATCTGATTGATGAAGTATTCGACTATGTTTCCAAAACTCGGGCAAACTCATAATCTATGATATTCAATATTGTAATGAAGACAAATTAGTTTTAGATTTATTCAATCAATGATCTGCCGCAAGAGGGGCATTTTGGAGCCATTTTTAACATTGCATATTCTAATGTGTCATTTATTTTAAAACACTTTTTTCCTCCATCATTACAAATATGACAAAATTCCTTTGCCATGGCAATATGGCACATTTGTTAAATTAAGCATAGAGTGTGTTCAAAATAGAAAACAATCCTAAAACAACTCATGTTTCCTACATGATTCATAAAGTGTTATTTTTTAATAAATAGTGTAGATTTGGCTGCAATCGCTACTTTGGGTTCCCACTGTGCTCTTCAAGTTCTAAAGGGGGCAAAAGACGAAGGTCTTAAATCAATTTTGATCTGTGAAAAAAAACGAGAAAAACTTTATCGCAGGTTTGGGTTTATTGATGAATTAATTTTGGTTGATTCATTTCTTGAAATTTTAGAACAAAAATGTAACTCCGTTTTAGAAAAAAATAATGCTATTTTAGTTCCACATGGAACTTTGGTTGCACAAATGAGCTCTAAACAGATAGAATCTTTAAAAGTTCCAGTTTTTGGTAACAAATCGATTTTACGATGGGAGTCAGATAGAAAACTAAAAGAAAAATTAATGCATGAAGCAAATCTGAATGTACCAAAATCAATTTCTACTCCTAAAGAAATTACGAAACTAGTCATTGCTAAAAGATATGGTGCAGCTGGCGGAAAAGGATACTTTCTTACAACTAGCGAAGCTGATTATAATAAAAAACGAGATAATCTTATTGCACAAGGAATAATCAAAGGGGACGATGATCTTTATCTTCAAGAATATCATTCAGGAGTTTTGGCATATTTGCAATATTTTTATTCGCCATTAAAAGAAGAATTGGAATTTTTTGGAGTTGATAAACGTCACGAGTCTGATATTGAAGGATTAGCAAGAATCCCATCTAAACAACAAATGGAAATTGAAGATGTTCCATCCTTTAATGTAATAGCAAACAGTCCACTTGTCTTGCGGGAGTCATTGTTAGATGATGTTTATTCTATGGGTGAACGATTTGTGGAGGCTTCCAAAAAATTGGTTTCGCCAGGAATGAACGGCCCATTTTGTATTGAAGGGGTTTATGATGCAGATGCAAAGTTCCATGCATTTGAATTCTCAGCCAGAATAGTTGCGGGTACCAATATGTACATGGAAGGTTCACCATACTCTACTTTACTATATGACGTTCCAATGAGCATGGGAAGAAGAATTGCCTTAGAAATAAAGAATGCAGAATCTAGTAATAAAATAGATAAAATTATTACCTAAAAAAGAATTTTTTAGATTTTTGTAACAAGATAATTGCCCCTGTTATTGAACCCAGTGTCAGTACCGCCCCTAAAGGAAATTCTGGAATAACATACGTTCCAATAATTTCAATTTCTTCGGTATAGGCAGGAATAAAAAAAGTAAGATTCGTATCGCCTGTTTCAATTACTTTATACTCTACTTCAAAACCGTTTACAAGTATTGCAAATTCGTTATTTTCGGCACTAATAAGATCATTTGGTAATGTAATGTGAAATTGTGAATCGTTTACATTTTCTGTTCCAATTAATAAAGAATTTAACTCTTTATCGATTTCCATCGCAATTACCTCTCCATCCAAGTCATATTTAATATCAAAAGAATTATCGTCTATTTCCATATGATAATTTTTTTCTGCATACGCTGAAAGATTTGATAGAATTAGAATTGTAAAAGCAATTAAACTGAGTGCATATTTGTTTAGAGATTTCGTATTCAAATTTTAACTTCCATCCCTTTTTGAGCTTTAACAATGTATTTATCACGAATTTTTACACTAACAAAATCAATTATTAACACAGTAATTAATACAACTAGCATGAAGACTGCAGCTTTTCCATATTCAAAGAACCTTATGTAGTTGATAATGTAAAAACCAATTCCGCCTGCACCAACAAGACCTAGAATACTTGTTTGTCTTACGTTATAATCAAACATATACAATATTTGGCTAAGTAAATGCGGCGCTGATTCAGGTATTATGACATGTCGAATTAACTGCCATTTGGAAACACCAATTGAGCTTACTGCCTCTACAGGATCAGAGTCTACTGCCTCTATTGATTCATACTGTAATTTGGCAATAAATCCTACAGTATACATAATGATGGCAAGAACGCCTGCAAATGTTCCTAATCCCACCATAATTACAAACAAAATTGCCCATAAAATTGAAGGAAATGTACGCGCTGCTGCGAGAATCCCTCTTAATGGCACATAAACAAATTTGCTATTGAGATTTCGTGCAGCCAGCATACTCAATGGAAGTGCAATAGTAACCCCGACAACGGTTCCAATAAATGCCATCTCTATTGTTTCAAGCATTGACCAAAATGCAACCCCAAATAAGTTAGGTTCCACCTCAGTCATCTCCTTAAGTACAATTGCTAAATTGGGAATTCCTTTTACAAATTCAGCAGGATTAGCATCTATATTATACGACATTACAATAATTCCTGCAATTACCAATGCAATTATCAGATTATTTTTAGGGGTCATTACTATTGTAAAGCTCCATAATTTCTTGCTGGGACATATTTCCTGATTGGAAATCTATAATTTTATCACCTTCTATTCCAATCTCTAAAATTTTTTGACCTTCTTTAATTACTGCCACCCTATTTGCATATTCTAATGCAAGTTGCATATCATGGTGTACCATTACTGCAGTAAGATTTAGGCGCTGTTGTGCATCTGCTACCAAATCCATTATCTCTCTTGCAGTTACTTGATCTAATTCAGAAACAATTTCATCTGCTAGTAAAAGAATTGGTTTTTGCATTAATGCTCGTGCAATTGCAACTCTTCTTTTTTCTCCACCGCTTAACATGTATGCCTTTCTTTCAGATTTCCCCTCTAGTCCTACAAGTTTGATGATTTTTTCAGCTTCTTGTATTTCACTTTCTGGAAATTTTTTTAAAAAAGAATTTATTTTTCCAATACGTGGTAAAGAACCAATTAAAACATTTTCTAAAACAGTGATATTTTTTATAAGCCCCAAACTTTGTGGTATGTAGCCTATTTTTGACATTGCTCGTTTGAATTCTTTGTTATTTATGTTTGGAGTTTGATAATCCACTTTAATCTGACCTTTACTTGGGATCATCATACCATTAATTAGTTTGAGCAAAGTGGATTTTCCTGAACCAGACTGACCCACAATAGCGTAGTTTGTTCCTCTTTCAATTGACAAAGTAATTTCTTTTAAAGAATAATTTTTAGCATCATATGATGCCCAAACATCATTCATTTGAATTAATGTTTTAGTTGAAATTGTGGAAAGATTAGAAAAAAGATGAGTTGGTGATAATTTTTCGGCCAGTTTATTGAATGACATTATTTTTGGAAGTTAGATGCATCAAGTATTTTTTGATCTAATCCTGTAAGTAAATCAATATAGTTTCCAAATTTTCCTATATGCATGGTTGTAGTTGTTGGAAGTAAAGCCTCTGCACCATAAACATTTTTTAAAATATGATTATTTTTGTCTTCGTTCAAACCAAGCATTGCTTCAACTAGAAGTTTTTTTGTCGATTCTGACATATCGGCACTAATAACAAAGACATGTGATGGTACAGGTCCTATCTGTTCAACAATTCTCAATTGATTTTGTTGTTCAGGAGTTAGGTACTGCTGCGGTGCTATATCTGAACCAAATGCAACATCCACATTATCATTTAACAATAATTCAAGTGCGGCTTTATATCCTCCTGCAAACGTATGTGCCTCAAATGTATCTGCTAATGCAGCTTCGAGACCAATCAAATCATTTCCTTGAATTTTTACATCTCCATTTGCAACGAGATTTCCCATTGGTAGAACAAAGCCTGAAGATCCGGTGATGCTAGTAAATGCAACTCGTTTTCCCTTAGTATCGGAAAGCGAATGAATTGAATCATTATCTTTTTTTGTCCAAATGGTTGCTTGATAGTTTATCTTGCCAGCTACTACTTCTGCAGCTATTACTTCTGCACCAGATCGTTGATGGGCAATCCAAGCTGGGCCTGTATCCATAAAAGCCGCATCAATGTGACCAAAACGCAGTCCTTCAATTATAGTTTCATAGTTGCTTGGTACAACAATTTCAACATTAGTTCCTAACCTTTGTTGCAGGTATTGTTTAAGTTCTTCCGCTTTAGGGGTTAATTCTTCTGCTTTTTCTGTAGGTATGAAACCAATTGTAATAGTATCAACGTCTGTTACAATTGGGAAAATTGGAAGTTGTATTGTACCTTTTTCAATTAGGTACTCTATTGCGTCCATAAATTCACTATCAGAGATTAAACCTTCTGACCACCATCCTGCACTATTTTTAATCCAGCTTGGAATTCCATCTGTCTGCGCTGATGCTGCAATCGGCAATAATGTTATTCCAAAAATGATTCCTAAAATGCCAAGTATGCTTTTGTAATTCATATTCTATCTTCGATTAGGAAGAGCTAAGTTATTTAAACAACAGTTTTATTCTAACAATTTATTCTATCTTTGTAGAACGTGACTTGTTTTATTTCAATGAAAACTAACTTTCTTGACCATTATTTGGATATAAATTCAAAACTGGTTCAATACCTTTGATTTTAATTTCTACCCCCGCGATTCTGCTTTTATACATCTTGATTTTTTTTCCTTCCTCAGAAATTTTGAATGTATCTACATTAACTAGTGCAAGATCCTCTAAATGTGCTAGTGTTTTGTATACGTTTGAAATTGATAACTTTAACTCATCTGCAATTTGAGTAGCATCTTTTGCTTCTGTCAATATTGAGAATAATACTGCTCTAGAACAGACATTTGCTACCGTTTCAATGATTTTTTGTGTAATGTCATATTCATCTAGTTGTTGAATTATGTTTGGTTCTGACAATTTTTACGCTCCTTTAATTTGGAACCAGAATTAGTGATGGCTCTGATTTTTTTATGCTGATATCTGCTTTACTAATTCTACTTCGATATACCTTGAATTTTCTACCTTTATCTGAAATCAGCCATTTTTCTACCTCAACTAGAGTCAAATCCTCAAGATCAGATAGTTTTTTGTAAACAGAGCTTAGTGGAATTTTACATTTATCTGAAATATCAGAAGCAGTTCTACCTTTTTTAATTATGGAAAACAAAATAGCTCTTGATTCTGCATCAGCTAATGCTTCAATTACTTTTTGTGTAATATCATATTTTTTTAATTGCGGCAATGTTAATCTACGTTTCAAGTATGCCCTATCTCTATTGCTAAGTTATTTAAACCTGCAATTCTCATTCTAGATTATTAGAATTAAATTAATGAGTTTTAGTCTGAATTGGTTTATCAGGCTTGAAGCGTTGCCACAAGAAACCCAAAATGATAGCATTAGATATCCAATATAGCGATACAGTCACAAGAGACATCGCTCTAAAACCGTTTACTAACTCAAGTGGCGCTGTTATTTCATCAGGGTTTGCTGGCATAAGAGCAAACACTATACTCATGAAAGCAGCATAACCAATAATAGATAGAATTTTTTTTCTTTTTTGGAGTTTTTTTGATAAACGATAAAACCCTAGCGCCACAAAACCAGAAATTGCAATAAACGAGAGAAACAAAATCCCTCTGAGAACTACGGTGTCTGGGTCTCCCACTGTTGGAGGATTTGCAGGATATTTGAGAAATGGAATTAAAAATATTGAAAACCACATGATTGCAGCTAGAACAAGAGCTTTTTTAGCATCATGACCTTGAGGCAGGGTTTTTCTAGAAAATGCAAAAATAATTCCAAACAAGGAACCAATAGACATCCCCAATATTCCTCCAGCCAAAATCTGTCCGCCTTTTTGCCAGTCTCTATACGAATTATACTCTACCCAAAATGAAGGATCATCTTGGGCTTCTCCTGACGCAAATAAATTTTGATTTTCAATTCCAATTGCTTTATCAAGATATGGTTCAACTAGAGCAAGGTTTGTTAATCCATGGATAACGCCAGCAGAAAAACCAGAAAATAGCACTATCGCAAGAAACAGTGATGTCTTCAAATTTTATTTCACCTTAATGACAGGGAAAACCTGCAGCATGTCTCATATCATGAGTGAGTTCATGTATGAATTGCTCAGCATATGCATCTTCGCCCAAAACTATACTGAAAATATGTCCCTGATCATAACCCACAACAAATAATCCAAAAGCAAAAATTCCTGCGAGAAGTATTATAGCATAAAGCGGGACTTCGGACTTTGAGATTGTTATGCTCCTTGACTTACTCATCTTTTATTTCACTTCTTGCTGGCGTATTTAAATTATGGTACAATGGTTGGATGATCTTACATTTTTGTCATACAATCAATTATTTACATCATCAAAAAACCAACTAGGATAATGAAACATCGATACTATATGGCGATTCTAATAATTTTTGGTGGTATTTCTGGATTATTTCTATATGGGATAAGTAATGATAAGGAAGTTCTTCTGAGTCGAGAAAATCTCATTAAAAATGGTTCTCCGATGATTGGAAACCCGTCTGCACCAATAACAATATTGGAATGGGGAGACTATCAATGTACATACTGCTATAGATTTCATGAATCAAGTTTGAATACAATTTTAGACGAATACATTAACTCTGGAAAAGTTAATCTTGTTTTCAAGGATTTTCCGTTAAACGGTCCTGATTCAATATTTGCCGCTGAGGCCGCATATTGTGCAGAAGATCAGGGTAAATATTGGCAATACCATGATGAATTGTATACTAATTGGGGAGGAGAAAGAACAGGATGGATTACTGTTGATTCATTAAATAAATTTGCAACTACTGTGGATTTGGAAATTGACGAATTTAATTCGTGTATTAATGAACACAAATATCGTCAAAGAGTACTTGAATTAGAAAAATTTGGCAAAGAAATTGGAATTGACGCGACGCCTTCTTTTTTGATCTTCAATGATGAAAAAATCATCAAAATCAGGGGAAATCAGCCAGTGGATGTTTTTAGAAAAGCAATAGAAGAGTTGGAATAATTAGATCGTTGAGATTTCAAGCATTTTAGGTAGTTTTATTGTAAATACGCTTGGCTTATTTTTTACTGCAATACTTCCACCGTGTTGTTCTATGATGCTTTTACAGCTTGCCAAACCTAGTCCAGTACCTTTGATTTTTGTAGTAAAAAGTGGTTCAAAAACTTTCGATATAATATCATCTGGAACTCCACTCCCTGAATCTTCTACTTCGACAATAACATCATTTTCCAAATCATTTACTCTAATTGTAATTTCTCCACTATCATTAATTGCTTGCAAAGCATTAGTTAACAAATTATCCAAAACTACTTCAATCTTATCTGCATCGTATACAAATTCTACATCTTTGTCAGGAATATTTATTTTAATTTTGTCTGATTTTTTTATTTTTGTTAATGATAATCCAATTGTATCCAAAAGTGAATTTTTAGTAGTTCGTAACGATTGAATCTTTACAAATTCTAAAACATCGTCAATTTGATTTGACATTCTAGAAATTGCCCGTTCCATCATATCAATTTGTTTTGAAGAAAAACCTATGTTATTTAGACTATTTCTTGTTTTGGTAATTTCAACAACTCCTTTAATCACAGTTAAAGGGTTTCGCAAATCATGTGCTAAGCGAGCAGATAACTCCCCAATAGCTGAAAGTCTTTCAGCTTGAACTAGTCTTTTTGTTTTTTCTCGTAATTCTATCTCTAAATTATCTCGCTCTCGTTTTAATTTTAGTTCAGAAATTGCAATACTAGATAAATTCTCTTTTAATTTTTGATTAAGTTCCCTTGTTTGTTTTTTTTCATTATGGAATAGTTTTTTCATTAAATCAAGTTTTTCAGTAGCGTACTTTTCAATAAGAGTTGATAATTCTGAATTTACCTTAATTGCCTCTGGGACATCAATAATCTCATCAATTATACCCATAATGGCATTTTTGGATTGTAAATTTTTTCCGGATTGCAATTTTTCAATTTGATGTTCAAATTTTGCATGAGAGTTTTTGATTTTATCAATTCTCGAGACCCGATCAGATAGTTGATCATTAATTTTTTTCATATATTCTTCGGCTTTTCTAATCTGAAGATCAGTATTATTTAATGAAAGATTTTTGGAATTGTCTTTTGTTTTTTGATGTTCCTCGACCATTTGTCTTGTTTTGTATTTTCTAAATATACTGAGTTCTGTGTTCGTTTCGAACACACGATTTACAAAAAAGTATACTTAGGTTCTATCCTTTTGGTGGATTCTAATAGCAACCCTAGGATCATATTGTGGATTTGGAGCAATAAAATCGCGCATTGTAAGGCTATTTAGTACTTCTTTGATAAAGTCAGTTTCCACTCCGCCATATTTTTTGGCTCGATCTGAAATATCACGAAACATTGCTTCTTCGTCAATGCGTTTAGTTTGGCAAATGTATGTTTTTAATAAAAGGCCTAATTGAGTTAATTTATTCAAAGACAGTTCTTTGTTTTCTACGTAAATCTCTCGAATCAAATCTTCAATATAGAATATCCCTTTTTCAGAAACTCTGTATCTCAGAAGTTTTGGATAGTCATCTAACGGAATAGGATATAGTTTTCCAATCGTGCGGCTTACCATAGATTCTATGTCATGGTATAGGTAATGTTTAGTGCGGTAAATTTTTCAAAATAATAGATCCAAATTGGCATTATCTAATTGATCTCTGAAAAAACCAATCAAACTTAATATTCATATCATCAAACAAATTGAAACATGGGTAAAATAGCAATACAAAAGCAAGATTCTGTAAAACTTTACAAAATAAGAAAGATGTTGGAAGAGTTATCTCAAAAATCTGGTCGTGGAACTGAGTTAATCAGCTTGTATGTTCCACAAGGCAAACAACTTCACGAGGTGATTACTGGTTTAAGAGAGGAACAGGGAACTGCCGATAATATTAAGTCAGATTTAACACGAACTCATGTAGTAGATTCATTATCTAAAGTAACTCAAAGATTAAAGATGTACAAAAAAACTCCAGAACGAGGTTTGGTAATGTTTTGTGGGGCTTTGCCCCCTGAAGGAGGAGGGCCACTTGGAAGCGAGGTGGTTACAATCTATGAAATTGATCCACCTAAAGATTTGAAGACATTTCTGTATAGATGCGATGACCATTTTCATGTAGATATTCTAAAAGACATGCTCAAGGATGATAATCTAATCGGATTTCTTGCAATTGATTCTAAAGATGCTGGATGGGGATTATTGCATGGGGATAAGATAGAAGTTCTAAAGGAGACAGGTTCAGGAGTTGCAGGAAAACATAGACAGGGGGGACAGTCTGCAAAAAGATTTCAAAAACTACGCGAGATGGAGCTTACATATTTTTTTAATAGAGTTGCAGCAATTACCAAAGAGTATTTTATAGATATTTATCCTATTAAAGGACTAATCATCTCTGGACCAGGTCCTACCAAAGAGGAATTTATCAATAATAATTATCTTGATTATCGATTACAGGATATGATTCTAGATACAATAGATGCGTCATATTCTGGATCAGAGGGTATTAGAGAAGCGTTTGCAAAATCTGCTGAAATTTTATCAGACTATAGAATGGTCGAAGAAAAAAAAATGGTAGAAGACTTGTTCAGACATATCAATACAAACTCGGGGCTTGGGTCTTATGGAATGAAAGAGGTGATTTCATACTTGAAGAACAACGTTGCCGATAAACTGGTGATAACTGACGATACTAACCTACATAGGGTTGAAGCCACATGTAAGAGATGTAAAAACATCCAAGAAGTAATTGTTGAGCGTCCACAAGTAATACCAAAAAAAACTGAGTTCTTAAATTCACCATGCCCAAATTGTAAAAGTACAGATTCAGAGGTAATCGAACAAGATATTGTAGATTATCTTTCTTTAATTGCTACAAAAACTGGTACAACCATTGAAGTTGTTTCTGGAAAAGCAGAGCACGGAGCAATGCTGTCAAGTATTGGAAAGATTGGAGCAGTTTTAAGATATAACCCAAATCAATAACAACTATCGTATTGCTTCTTTATCTTGTGTTATTGTCATCAAGTTGTTTACTTGATCTCCTTTTATCCTGTCTTCAAGGGTTCTGTTTGCACGAGAATTGAGAATTCTTCCTTCGATTTTTTTCACCAAGAAATCTAATGAAAATGGTTTTTGTAAAATTTGTATCGTGTCTTCTTTGACGCTATCAGCGCCAACCAGTATTTTCTGTGCATATGCTGACAAGAATATTATTCTTTGATTTCCTCTAAGACCTAAAATTTCTTTGGCAACTTCAATTCCAGTTTTTCTTGGCATGCTTTGATCTAACAATACAATATCAAATGGAGATTGTTTTGATTTTTTAAATAATTCTGAATATTTAACCTCATCATTATATACATCAAAACATTCTTCGCCATCTTTAGTTAACGTTACTCGATGACCTTTTTTTTCTAATGCAGTTTTGTATTGTTTTGCAGTAAATTCATTGTCTTCTGCGACTAGAATATTTAACGCCATTTTCTATTTTTAAATAAAACATAACCCCCTTTTAAGACGAGTTTGTTTATGCTAAACAAACAAAATTGCTAATTTTAATATAAAAAAATCATGAGAGTTAGATGCATCTACGAATTTTTTCAGCAAGGATCTTCAATGCATCATCATTTCCGATTTCTCTTTTTGTCCAGATGGTGCCTTTGTCATTGAATCTTGGGATAATATGTACATGTACATGCGGTACAATTTGTTTTGCAGCCCTTCCATTATTTTGTGCCATACTAAATGCATCCGCATTTGTAATTTGTATAATGGCTTTTGCAATTTTAGGAACCTTAGAAAAAAGATCTCCTACTTTATCTGCAGTCATATCAGTTACTTTTTCAAAATGCTCCCGTGGTAAAACAAGAGAATGACCATGGTCGATTGGGTATTTATCTAAAAACGCAACATGGGTGTCATCTTCGTAAATAAAGTGACCTTGTTTTTTCCCCTGTATAATGTCACAAAAAATACAGGTCATATTAAGATCCGACTCTGTATTTTATTTATGGTTTTTCCATTGATTCAGTTAATTAATTAAGGGAATTTTCATCAATTGACTATACATGGGCAAAAAATCACGTACAGAGCGAGAAGAAAAAAGGGATAGTTTTGCGACTCAACGTACAAAAGAAAAAAGAAAGCATACTTTGATAGCTGTAGCGGTTTTTAGCGGTATAGCTGCTATTGTAGGGGTATCTGTATACAATTTTGTAAATCTTAGTGAAACTGCTCCAGGCGCACCTCCAGGAGCTGGCATACTTGGAGATGAGCATGTACATTCTTCTATGTTAGTCAAAATTTTTAGTGATAGTTTTGATTTTTCACTTCCTGCTTATCAGATTAAGAGTAGCTGGATACATTTTGAAGCCCAGGATGGCACCACAGTTCACAGGCATTCAACAGGCGTGACTCTTGGGTATCTTTTTGAAACAATGAGAATCAATCTAACCGATGAATGTTTTATTTTCCCCGATGGGAGAGAATTTTGTACAAATGAAGATTATTCTTTAAAGTTTTACGTTAATCATAACCCAGTTCCTAGTATAACAGATTTGGTATTCCAAGATAGAGACAGAATATTAATTTCCTATGGTAACGAGGATCAAACACAAATTGACTCCCAATTAGCAGAATTAGATGCCCAATCAATACTATCCTAGCAACAAATTTCTAATTACAATAACTAGGGATAAATTTTCAAGAAACCCTAAATTATGGTAATATGTTTGGAGTGTGTTATCGATGGAAATTTCAAGTAGGAATGTTGTAGAAGGTACTGCACGTTCTCCACATAGAGCAATGTACAAGGCAATGGGGTTAACTGATAACGACTTGAGCAAACCATTCATTGGTGTATGTCATACTGGAAATGAAGCTACACCATGTAATATTCATCTTGGAAGATTAGCTCAAAAAGCAAAAGAAGGAGTTCTAGAAGGTGGCGCTACTCCTAGAGAGTTTAGCACCATAGCAGTAAGTGATGGAATAGCCATGGGACACGAAGGAATGAAATCTTCACTAGTTTCTCGAGAAGTAATTGCTGATTCTATAGAATTAATGGTACGAGCTCATCAATATGATGCATTAGTAGGAATTGCAGGATGCGATAAGAGCTTACCTGGAACTATGATGGCAATGACACGATTGAATCTACCGTCTGTTTTTGTTTATGGTGGAACCATAATGCCAGGAATCTTAGATGGACGTGAATTAACTGTAGTAGATGTGTATGAGGCAGTAGGAGCATATGATGCAGGACAGTTATCACTTGAAGCTTTAAAAAATATTGAAAATACTGCATGCCCAGGTGCTGGCTCTTGTGGTGGAATGTTTACTGCAAATACAATGGCGTCTATTTCTGAAGCTATTGGTCTTGCATTACCTGGAAGTGCTAGTCCTCCAGCAGAAGATGATAGAAGAGAAAATATAGTCTTTGATACTGGAAAGGCTTGTACAAAATTATTAGCATTAAACATCAAACCTCGCGATATTTTGACTTTTGAGGCGTTTGAGAACGCAATTACAATGTTAAATGCCATAGGTGGCTCAACAAATGGAATATTGCACTTATTGGCTTTAGCTTATGAAGCCAAACTCAAACTAACATATGATGATTTTGAAAGAATTAGAAAAAAGACTCCACATCTTGCGGATATGAAGCCAGGTGGTAGCTATGTAATGAATTCATTAGATAAAATTGGCGGAATTCCATTTGTTTTAAAAAAATTAGATGAGAAAGGACTGATCAATAAAAATTGTATTACAGTTACTGGTAAAACAATTCATGAAAATCTAAAATCAATGAGTATTCCAGAAGTAAAGCAAAACATTGTAAAATCAGTTGATAATCCAATCCATAATGTTGGGACTGCAGTTATTTTAAAAGGAAGTTTGGCTCCTGATGGAGCAGTAATTAAAACTGCTGGAGTGGAGATGACTAAATTTACGGGAAAAGCACGAGTATTTGATAGAGAAGAGTATGCTTTTGATGCAGTTTCAAAAGGTGAAATAGAAGAGGGAGATGTGATAGTAATCAGATATGAAGGTCCTAAAGGTGGTCCTGGAATGCGAGAGATGTTAGCTACTACTGCAGCTCTTATTGGTCAAGGATTAGGAAAAAAAGTCGCAATGGCTACAGATGGTAGATTTTCTGGAGGCACTCGTGGATTAATGGTAGGCCATATAGCACCTGAAGCCTTTGTAGGCGGACCAATAGCTCTTGTCAAAGACGGGGATGAGATAACAATTGATATTGAGACTAATGCAATTGATCTTCACGTATCTCAAGAGGATTTAGAACAAAGAAGAAAAAAATGGGTTAGGCCAGAACCAAATTATACATCAGGAGCATTAGCAAAATATGCTTCCCTTGTAGGATCAGCTTCTCAAGGAGCCATAACAAAACCTGTCGATTATACTAAAGAATAGTGCTTGTCACAAAATAACATGGTTCCAGAAGAGGAATTTTTTGCAGTAATTGAATAGCCATCTTCAAGACCTTTGCCACATACATAACATGAGGCTTCAATTGCAATTGTATCTAAACAAGATTTTTTGGCTGGAAAAACCATGTCTTGGTAAAGCCTAGACCCGGTTTTTCTTACAAGCAATTGACTCATGAGATTAATTACACCTGATCGCATATAAAGGTACCGTACCATACCGTAACTAAAGGATACTGAGGATCCCAAAATGGAGGGGCATAACTGGGCTTGGGAAGTCCCTCAGTTCCTATATGATTGGAACGTGAAATTAACAATTAAGAACATGTTTGTGTCATAAGAACAAACTCAAACCAGAATTATCTAATAGAAATTTTAAATAGAGAACATAGTTATGATGCCTATCATGGGTGGCCATATTTGGACGCAGCAATCCTAAAGTAATACCCCTAGAGCTAACTGGCACTCAATTTGAAATATACAATAAATTTTCACGGAATTACACACATTCGTTTTTGTTTGAATCACTTACTGGCCCAGAGGAATTAGCAGAAACTTCAATCATGGGATTTGATCCATCAATAATTGTAAAAGGATATTCTAACAAAGTTATTTTTCTATACAAAGATGGAACTCAAAAAACAATCAAGACCGATGATCCTTTAGAAACACTTGAGCAATTTCTTGAAAAAATATCTGATCAATCATATAGATATTTGGGAGGAGCAGTGGGTGTCATAAATTATGATGCAGTAACATTATGGGAAAAAATTCCTCAATCGCATTCAATAGATATGCCATTAATGGAATTTGGGATATATGAAGATGGAATTTTGTATGATAACAAACAAAATAAATCATTTTACTTTTACTATAACGAAAACCGAATAAACAAAATAAAACTATCAGAAAATAAATTTGATGATTTTCATGTTTCAGAAATTTCAGTAAACTTGGATAAATCAAAATTTATAAAAATTGTTGATCAAGCAAAAAAATATATCCATGACGGAGATGTATTTCAGGTAGTCCTCTCAAGAAGATTTAATTTTGAAGCTAATGGAGATTATCTAAAAGTTTACAAAATTTTACGCAGTATGAATCCTTCTCCATATCTTTATCATATGAAAATGAATGATAGAACAATTATTGGTGCAAGCCCCGAGATGTTGCTTAGAGTGACTGGAGATGTTGTAGAAACATTTCCAATTGCAGGCACAAGAAAAATTACTGACGATGAAACACAAAATGAACAACTAAAACAAGAAATGTTACATGATGAAAAAGAGCTTGCAGAACACACTATGTTAGTTGATTTGGGACGAAATGATATTGGAAGAGTTTGCAAATATGGCTCAGTTCATGTTGAAGAGTTAATGGAAGTAAAACGATTCAGTCATGTTCAACATATGGTTACTCATGTGGTAGGAAATCTAGATAAAAAATACGATATGTTTGATGCTTTCAAAGCAGTTTTCCCAGCTGGTACTGTATCTGGAGCCCCAAAAGTAAGGGCTATGGAAATAATTGATGAACAAGAACCTCATTCAAGAGGGGCGTATGCAGGGGCGGTAGGATATTTTTCTTTTAATGGTTGTTGCGATTTTGCCATTGCCATTAGGAGTATATTTTTTGATGGTTCAAAAGGATTTGTTCAAGCTGGTGCTGGAATTGTATCTGATTCTATACCTGAAAATGAGCTAAAAGAAACAGAACACAAAGCAAATGCTATGATTTTAGCATTAAAGGATGCATCGAAATGAAATTTCTCATAATTGATAACTATGATTCGTTTGTGTATAATTTAGCTCAAATTTTAGGGGAACTAGGTGTCCATTCAGACGTTATACGTAATGATAAAATCTCTATTGATGATATCCAAGAAAAAAACTATGATGCAATAATTATTTCTCCAGGTCCTGGAACCCCTGAAGAAAAAAAATACTTTGGAATTTGTAATGATGTTATTACAAAATTAGGTCCAACAGTTCCAATACTTGGAGTTTGTTTAGGACATCAGGGAATTATCCACTGTTTTGGTGGTAAAGTAGTAAATGCAGGACATGTTAGACATGGAAAAACTAGTCCAATCAAGCATTATGAAGATCCAATATTCAAAGATGTAAAAAATCCATTTCAGGCAACAAGATACCACTCATTGGTAGGGGATAAGACAATAATTCCTGACAGTCTAAAGATTACCGCGATGGCTGAAGATGATGGAGAGATTATGGGTGTCAGTCACAAAACATACCTCATAGAAGGAGTACAATTTCATCCTGAATCTATTATGACTCCAGAAGGAAAAAAGATCCTTGAAAATTTTGTAAAAATGGTGAAAAATAAATGATTGCAGACATGTTATCCAAATTAAAAAATAAAAATAATCTTTCTTATGATGAAATCAGTCATGCAATGGAAGATATTTTGAGTGGAAATGTCTCAGATGAAAATATTAGTGATTTTTTAAAATCTCTTCGAGATAAAGGTGAATCTGATGATGAGTTACTTGGAATGTTAGATAAAATGCAAGCCTTTGCATTACATATTTCACCAAAGCGTAAAGGAACAATTATTGATGTATGTGGTACTGGAGGAGATAATTTACAGACATTTAACATATCTACTACTGCCTCCTTCGTAATTGCTGCAGCAGGGGGAGTTGTTGCAAAACATGGCAATCGTTCAATATCTGGAGTTTCAGGAAGTGCAGACATTTTTGAGTATTTTGGCTATGATTTGAATTCATCCCCAGAACGAGTTACCCAGATTATCGATAAATTTGGAATTGGATTTATGTTTGCTCAAAAGTTTCATCCTGCGATGAAAAACGTAGCAAATGCAAGAAAAATGATAGGGGGAAGAACAGCATTTAATCTATTAGGCCCATTGACCAATCCAGCTCAAGTAAAAAATCAGTTAATTGGAGTATTCTCAGATGATCTTTTAGAAAGATTGGCGTTATTGTTAAAAAAACGAGGTTCTGAAAACATAATGACTGTAAGATCACAAGATGGATTAGATGAGCTATCCACTACATCAAAAAACAAAGTGTATTTTCTAAAAAATGGAATAATAACTCCAATGATTGTAGATCCAGAAAAACTAGGATTAACCAAACCGCAGATAAAAGAAATTCAAGTTACAAACAAACATGAAGCTGTAAATGCATTTGTTTCAGTTCTAAATAGTAGTGCAAACAATGCAATGATTGAAATTACTGCATTAAATGCTGCTGGTGGTCTATTAGTTGCAAATATTGTAAATAGTTTTGAGGATGGAATTGAAATTGCACTTGATATAATTAAAAGTGGAATGTCATACAGTCTTTTTGAAGACTTTGTTCGCTATTGTGGGGATATAAAAAAATTAGAGGGATTTGAATAGTCATGGAAGGAGTTCTTCGAAAACTTTTTGAAAATTCTAAAACTGCAATAAACGATGGCATTTATGATATTAAAGAAAACTTGTTCCAATCAAATCAGGATTTTATAAAAATAATTAAAGAAAATCAGCATGCTACTCTAATTACAGAAATAAAATTTTCTTCTCCATCATTAGGGGAAATTAAAAAAAAATCAGATCCTGTTGGAATTGCAAAATCTATGATTGATGGGGGTGCAAAAGCATTATCTATACTAACACAACCACATTTATTTTCTGGATCGCCAGAATTTTTTATTAAAATAAGAAAGGAGGTAAGAGTACCACTATTAATGAAAGACATTATTATTGATAAAATCCAAATCGATGCGGCCAAAAAAATTGGAGCAGATTATATTTTGTTAATTCAATCATTGTTTGATCAAGGTTTTGTCAAAGAGATTGATGAATTAATAGAATATGGGCATAAAAATAGCCTCAAAATATTGTTAGAATCTCATACTGGAAAAGAATTTGAAAATTCGCTAAAAACAGAGGCGGATATTTTGGGCATAAACAATAGAAATCTAGATACGTTAGAAGTAGACATCAGCAATACAAAGAGAATTTTGGAAAATTATGAACAATCCCGAGTAGTGATTTCTGAAAGTGGGATTGAAACTCCAGAAGATGTTCGCTTTCTTCATAGTTGTGGCGCAGATGCTTTTCTTGTTGGCTCTAGCATAATGAAAAGCGATAATATCAAAGAGAGTGTCAGTCAGTTGGTGAATGCAATATGAAAACAAGACTTCCAAAACAAGGCAGATTCGGTGACTATGGTGGAAGATACATTCCTGAAACACTTGTTCCTGCAATTGAGGAACTAGAAGAAAATTATCTAAAATTTAAAGATGATAAAAATTTTAAAAAAGAATTGGACTATTATCTAAAATATTACGCGGGAAGACCAACTCCACTTTACTTTGCAAAAAACCTTACAGAAAAAATTGGAGGTGCAAAAATTTACCTTAAACGAGAGGACTTGCTTCATGGCGGAGCTCATAAAATAAACAATACACTCGGGCAAGCCCTTCTTGCAAAAAAAATGAAAAAGAAACGCATTATTGCAGAAACTGGAGCAGGACAACATGGAGTTGCTACTGCAATGGCATGTGCATGTCTTGGAATATATTCTGAGGTGTACATGGGATACAAGGATACAATTCGACAAAAGCTCAATGTATTTAGAATGAATCTTTTAGGATCAAAAGTGCATCCAGTGAAATCTGGCTCTCAAACACTCAAGGATGCAATAAATGAAGCAATTCGAGATTGGATTACAAATGTTGATACTACATATTACCTATTAGGGTCTGCAGTTGGTCCACACCCATATCCTGTCATGGTACGTGACTTTCAATCAGTTATTGGTGAAGAAATAAAAAAACAGATGAAGAAAATTAATAATAAAACTCCGGATGCAGTTATCGCTTGTGTGGGTGGAGGATCAAACGCTATTGGAACATTTTATCCGTTACTTGATAGTGATACAGAAATGATTGGTGTAGAAGCCGCTGGTCTTGGATTAAAAACTGATAAACATTCAGCCACTCTTAGCGCAGGTTCAAAAGGGGTACTCCATGGAATGATGACTTATCTATTACAGGACAAAGAAGGCCAAATTCGTGAAACGCATAGCATCTCAGCAGGACTAGACTATCCAGGGGTAGGCCCTGAACATTCCTATCTCAAGGACACGGGTCGGGTAAAATATCATAGTGCTACAGACAAAGAGGTAATTGATGCATTTTTGTTATTAACTAGAACCGAAGGAATAATTCCTGCCTTGGAATCTGCACATGCCATTGCAGATGTAATCAAATTTGCAAAGAAAAGACCAAAGCCAGAATCAATAGTGGTTACACTTTCAGGTCGAGGTGATAAGGATGTAGAAGTTGTTGAGGAATACATGAAAAAACATGTCAAGAATTAAAAATAAATTTTTAGAGCTAAAAAAGAAAAAAGAAAAAGCGTTAATTGCATACATAATGGTTGGGTATCCAAATGAAAAAACTACAATATCTGCAATAAGGGGATTATTAAAAGGAGGAGCTGACATTATTGAGATTGGATTTCCATTTTCAGATCCTATCGCGGATGGGCCTGTAATTCAAAATGCAAGCACAGTATCCTTAAACAAAGGAACTAAACTTGAGAATTTTTTTCAAATAATAAAAAAAATTCGAAAAGAAACTGATGTACCGTTAGTTTTGATGACTTATACTAACATACTATATAGAAAAGGATTTGATAAATTCATGAAAAAGGCAAAAAGTGTTGGAATAGATGGGTTGATTTTGCCAGATATGGCAGTAGAAGAATCTAAAACATATTTGGATGCAACAAGGAAAAACAAATTAGATACAATATTTTTGATCTCGCCTAATACAAGTATAGAACGTATTAAAAAAATTCTAAAAGCAACATCTGGGTTTTTGTATCTAGTATCAATCTATGGCACTACAGGAATGCAGACTAGAATTCAGAAATACACCATTGATGCAATTAAAAAAACAAAAAAAATTGTGAGTAAAAAGATCCCTATTGGAATTGGTTTTGGCGTTTATACACCAGATGACGCAAAGAATTTTTTGTCTTTAGGGGTAGATGCCATCATTGTAGGTAGTGCATTTCTTCGATTAATAGACCAAACTCCCTTTGAAAAAATCGAATCAAAAATTGCTACTTTTACAAAAAGTTTAAAAAACACTACCAAATAATGTGACGAATAAATATGGGATTTTCTATTCCCATATGTGCAGACGAAATTTATCTTCATTACGGGGGGAGTTATGTCTGGCCTTGGAAAAGGCGTTGTTTCATCTTCAATAGCAAAATTGTTACAATTATCAAATCAGAAGGTATCTTGTGTAAAGATAGATCCTTACCTAAATTATGATGCAGGAACCATGAATCCAGTTGCTCATGGAGAGGTCTTTGTTACGGATGATGGGGGCGAATGTGATATGGATATTGGAAATTATGAGAGGTTTCTAAATCAAAATATTCCAAAATCTCATAATATCACTACTGCTCAAATTTATTCTAAGGTAATTGAAGCAGAACGAAGAGGAGAATATCTTGGAGCATGTGTACAAATAATTCCACATATCACAGATGAAATTAAAAATCGCATTAGAAAAATTGCAGAAGATGAAAAACTAGATATTTTAGTAGTCGAATGTGGAGGAACTGTAGGAGACATAGAAAGCCTACCATTTCTTGAAGCTTTAAGGCAAATTAGAACAGAAGATGGTCCTGAAAACGTCATTTTTGTCCATGTTACTTTGGTTCCATCACTTGATGTAGTAGGAGAACAAAAAACTAAACCAACACAACACAGTGTACAGGAATTACGAAGGATTGGTATTCAACCCGATTTACTTGCAGTTCGCTGCACCAGTCCATTATTAGAAAAAACCAAGAAAAAGATTTCAATGTTTACTAATGTTTCTGTAAAAGATGTATTTTCTTGTCATGATGTAGATTCTATCTTTAAAGTACCACAAATTTTGTATGATCAAGATCTAGTAAACATTATTTTTAAAAAATTTGGCATGGTTGGACTAGTCAACGCATCAGCAAACTGGGATAAATGGAATTCAATTGTTAATTCAATAAAGAAATATGAAAAAACGGTAAATATTGCAATGGTTGGAAAATATGTTACTTTAGCAGATAGCTATGTCAGTGTAAACCATGCGTTAAAGCACGCAGGTGCGTCAATTGATAAAAACATATCAATAGAATGGATTGACTCTGAAACTCTAGATGGAAACATGGAAAAACTAGAGGGTTTTGATGGGATACTTGTTCCTGGAGGCTTTGGAACAAGGGGTTCTGAGGGAATAATAAAAACTGCAAATTTTGCTCGTGAAAAAAACATACCATATCTAGGGATATGTTTTGGTTTTCAGTTGGCCGCAGTTGCATTTGGAAGAAATGTATGTGGTTTGAATGGTGCAAATTCTACAGAAATAGATCCTAAAACAACAAACCCTGTAATTGATTTGCTGCCTGAACAAAAATCTGTTGCAAATATGGGAGGTTCTTTGAGATTAGGAGCAAATGATATCAACGTAAAAGAAAATTCCTTAGCATACAGAGTCTACAATTCCAAACTAATTTCTAAACGGCATAGACATAGATTCGAATTCAATAAAGAATACATTGACATGTTTATTGAAAAAGGAATGGTATTTTCAGGAGAAAGTGATAATGGAAAAAGAATGGAGATATTAGAGATCCCATCACACAAATTCTTTTTTGGAGTACAATTTCATCCTGAATTCAGTAGTAGACCTGGCTTTCCTGAAGAAACGTTTAAGTCATTTTTAGAAGCTGCGTCTAGTAACTCTAAGTGATTGTTAGAGTAACTTTAACTATCAAAGCGATTTAATGAAATTGTAAAATCATTTACAAATTTTAATGATAGTAATTTTGCGAGTTTACAGTTTTACTTTACTAATAAAACTGGGCATTTAGCATTTAACCCCACAGAACTAGAAACTCGACCTAACAACATTTCTTTCCACATTGCGTTTCCTTTTGTTCCCATTACAACAAGATCAATTTTTTGGGAATCGATTAATGAAAGTATAGAGTCTGATACTTTTCTTGATGGGATTATTGTATAATCAAATGGAATTTGAAACTTTTTGGCTTGTTCTTCTAACTTCTTAATTCCTTGTTTTAGAATATCAACACTGCTAAGTGATATTGATCTTTCACGACTTGGAGTTCCATTTACCCAGCTTCTCTGAAGATCCTTATTGACTACTGATACAATCGTAATAGATGCACCCATTGTTTTTGCCAAAGTCATGGCAAAACCAAACACGTTAGGTGCATGCCTGGCATCATTAAAAGGAACAAGAATTCGTTTAACAAATGTATAATCTGTTACTTTACAATTCCCAATTTCCTGGCATACAATATGTGCCATTTCTATATTTTATATATATACAAAAATTCTTAAGAATATTTGTATGTAATATCTTTCAAACATCATATGATTTCTAATATTTATAGAAAAAGTTGTAATATTTTACGAATAAATTATCAATTAATGTTGAGGAGTGAAAGTGTAAGAATCTAGGCAGTGTAATAGTATAGGGATATCCAAAATTTCTCTAAAAGTCATTTATTCCTCCAGATGAAAACTTTGCATTCCATTCTCTAGACCATTTTCGAATAAAATGAATAGGAAAACCCATACTTACTGCTAAAGCAATAATAAATCCATAAGGAAATGGCATCACTATTTGAAATGCAAGACTTATACCAAAAGCAATCAAAGCTAGAACTAGTCCCATCCTCAATTTTTCAATTCTATAAAATGCAAAGATCCAGACGTATGGAAGAAAAATAAAGAGAGTTTGCCAACCAACACTTACTGGTTTTTGTTTAACCATAATCTAGGAATTAACATCTAATAAAAAAGCCCTCTCCACCAAATCATATTCTCCGTTATGACGGGAATCACGGGTTTTTTGTGCGCAGGAGGGGGACTGCCTTTTTAGTTATTCTAATTTAGAAATTTCATAGATTTTTTGTCTCGCATCACGAATTGAAACTTTCTTTTTAACATACCCCTTGCCTAATAGATGGCTGAGTGCCAATCTTACCGTTCTGTCTGGCAACATTGTTTTAGTTAAAAGTTCTTTTTGAGTCATAGCACCTTCATATTCAAGAATCTTTAGTAACAATTTTGAGCTTGGAGGCATGTTAAGAAGATCTTCAGCAAGATGTACCTTTTTAGCAAGAGCAGAAATTGCAGTAGAGTCCTTTTTCATTCTGATGATTTTGGCAGGATTGAATTTCTTACATTCTAAAGTTTTATTGACTTTGTATCTGTCTATTCCATCTAATATCACTTCACAGTAGAGTCTAGATGAGATATCATCAACTTCAATTAGACTTTCGTTAGAAACAATTAGAGGGCGTCTAGTCACATCAAGAGAATTTACAGAGATTATTCCAAAAACTGGCGAGTCTTGAAAAATTACAGGCCCCCCAGCTGACATAGAATAAGCTGAAGAGCCAATTGGTGTCGATATTATTACACCATCGCTGCTATCATGCCATACTTCTTCATCATTTACTCGCAAAGTGTATTCCATCAAGGTGGCACTCTTAGAAGTAAAGACTGCTACATCATTGAGTACTGGATATACGTTTTTGCCATCAATTTTTACTCCAATCCTTGGAACCTCTTCTATTTTGTAATTTTGATTTTTTAATCGATTAATATATGATGAAAACTCTTTTAGATCAATCTGAGCTAAAAAACCACTTGATTCAGATTCGCCAATGCCTAATACTGGAATGTTTGAACCATCATTTCCATGAAAATAATTTCTAACCCCTCTATCTCCACCTAGGACGATAATACAATCAGCTGTTTTTGTGGCAGAACGTGAACTAATAGTAAAAGAACGGATTCCTACGTTGTCTAATTCGTTTTTTATAGATTTGACTGCCGATTCGTTAATTCCTGCGTCAAAGATGCCAATTTGCATAAAACAATTACAATATTTTGTTCAATAAAAACTAGATCTGCTTAAATTTTATTTGATTGTAGAAATATGATGCATTAGTCTCTATAGCACCCTTTGCAGGAATTTTTTCTAGTCCAATTTCTTTAGATTCAATTGCTGCTTGGGCTGCTCCTCCTGCAAAACACAAAGCCCAAAAAAAATCCTTTTCTTTTAACATGGTGCAGCAAAATGTTGAACAAAAAATATCTCCAATTCCAGTTGTATCATACAATTCTAGATTTGGAAGAGTAATAGAATATAGTTTATCTTTTACAAGCATAGTAATTTCTCTTTTATTAGTGACAATAACATGTTCCACTCCCCGTTCTTGAAGATTTTTCATAGCTTCAATTCCAATATTGTTTGTTAAACAAAAAAGCTCATCAGGGCTAGTTTTTATTGCAGAAATTTTTGATAGATCAATATCAGTTTTTTCTAAAATGATTCTTTTTTCAGAATCTGTTTGGCGTAGGAATCCTTGAGGATCTAGTAACACAAAACTTGAATCTTGTTTAATTTTTTTGTACACATCATTTGTAATCTCATGATATACAGGACTAATAACAATACCATCCGCATTTGTTTTTGAATATTCAATTGGCTCACATGTGTTTAGAAGAGATATTGTTCTATCTGACCCTGAAATTGTGATTTTAAACCTAGTTGTTGGTAGTTCAGATAATGCATTTTCAAATTCTATTTTATTTCTTAAAAGAAATTCCTTTGGAAAATCATTTCCAAACTTGGTATGAATTTTGGCATCAAACTTTAGATTTCTTGCAGTAATGCTACAATAGCATGCAGCCCCACCAATCTGTTCATTAGAAGAAGTGCCAAGTTCTACAGTATCAATGGTGCAATGAGAAAACACAGCGAATTTCATTTTCTTACTACGAATTTAATGAGATTATTAGTTTTCCTTTATTTTTTTATGGCAGTCTTTACATAGAATTTTGCCTTTAACTATGACGAGCTCAACATTAGACATCAAGCACGAGTGGCATAATCCTTTCATGTTATTCCTAATAAAATGTACTTTAAATTTTTTAAATGAAATTTGTATCTTTGGCAGAGCGTTTTTAGGAAATAATCCCCAAATAGCTCATACCAAAGGGCTATGGTCGGTCAGACAGATTGTGAGGACAATAAGTTCCCCACGTTCCTATCTTACTGATTTTTGTCTTGTTGCAATAAAAGACTCACGTAGAAATCATCAGTAAAAACACAAGCATATTAGGAAGAAAAGGGGTGGATATCTCATGCCACTAAAGCGTGCCAGTAGAGGACGTAGAAAAGGTGGAAAAGGATCTTCTACTCGTATTCAGTGTACAAATTGCGGTGCTACTGTACCTAGTGATAAAGCAAAAAAGGTTACATCTAGACTAAATCTAGTAGAACATACTCTTGCAAAAGAGTTACGTGCACAAGGAGCCTATATCGCATCACCTAGAATCTTAAAATGGTATTGCATTTCATGTGCCATACATTTTGGCATATTGAAAATAAGATCAGAATCTAAAAGAAGAGATCGTGGAAGACTGCGTTAAATTATTTATTCAATTGTTTTGTAGTGGCAAGAATTCTTTGAATTAAGGTTATTCCAGCTATAACAATTACTATCACTATTGCATATTCCATGAATCCAATCATGCCGATTATAGCTATTACTAGCAATCGTTCTGCACGTTCGCCAATACCAATACCCTGTAGTTTTATTCCAAGTGATTCTGCACGTGCCCTAGCATAACTAACCAACAAAGATAATGTGATTGCTAGAAACACTAAATATGGCTCTGCAAATCCACCGATTAAAATTCCAAGAAAAATTAAAACTTCAGCAATTTTATCAAATATAGAATCAAGAAATGCGCCTTTCTTTGATGTCTTATTAGTTACTCTAGCAACTTGGCCATCCACAATATCAAAAAATCCTGATACTAGTAAAAGAGCGCCACCAATTAGTAGCGCAAACTCCATATTCAAGCCGTATGCAATTGCTGAAGCAAACGCAAATGCAATTCCTATTCCTGTCCAAAAATTTGGAGAAAGACCTGTTGCTGCAAACCCGCTTCCAATCTTTTCTAAATACAGTTTCAACGAATGTCTAAGGTTGTTTAACACGTGATTCTCCTAAATTTTCATATATATAAAAAAATTCATGACCAAAAGTTTTCAATCTAGTATTTAGGCAGGGTTTCTTGTCGATTTTTTTTGAACACACAACATCCTTTATTCATATATACAAAAAATCAACATGGTCATAACTACACATATGATTCATAAAATGACTCTAAAATCTCAAAAAGAATCAAATAATGATAAAGTGCCTAGTAATCCAGATTCAGCAATACTTGAATCATTCCTGAAAAATTCAGACGGCTTTCAGAATAATCAAAAAGTTATTTCTTCACATTCATAGCTATAATTGCTGACATTAACCGTGCAGCCATTGATGAGGTTGCACCATTATCAAATGTTGGACACAATTCTACAATATCTGCACCAGTAATCTTTTGATCTTTAAGAGAAGAAATCATATCATATAACTCTCTAGAAGTTATTCCTACTGCCTCAGGATTACCAACACCTGGAGCAAATGCAGGATCTAGTACATCTAGATCAATGCTAACATACAACTTGTCAAATACTGAGACTGCATCTTTTACTAACTTTGGGCCATTGCCATGTCGAATATCCCAATCAGAGATGGTCTTTACTTTGTGCTCTTCTTTAAATGCTAATTCTTCTTTAACATATGACCTTGCACCAACATGAATTATTCTATCAGAGCCTTGTTTTTCGACTATTCTTCGCAAATATGCAGCATGACTAAGTTTAGTATCAGCGTATTCATCTCGAAGATCATAATGTGCATCAAAAACAATGTAACCTGTTTCTTTTGGAAAACTAGTGTAAGTTCCTAGAGTGATTAGATGTTCTCCACCTAAAATGATGATTTGTTTTTCTTTTTTGAGTAGTTCTGATGTGATTTTTGATACCATATCAAGCATTTCTTTTGCAACTACAGTATGTTTTGTGTTTCCTAAATCTTCAATGTTAACTGATTCTAAATCAACTGAAAACTGCGGCATGAAGATTTCTATGTTGTTAAATGCTTCTCGTATTGCATCAGGCCCGAACCTTGTCCCTGGTCGATAAGAATGGGTAGAATCAAAAGGCACTCCATACATAATAGTTGATGGTTCTCCCTCCTCACTTGGGCTTGTAATTAGGGGGTTTCCATTCATGTACAAATCAAGAAAGCTCATCTATCAATCACAAGATAATGGAAAATCCACCCTATAATAAATTCAAAGCGATTGCATTATTGAAGAACTTCTGATAGTCCTTTTTCTCCATCCCATGGGTCTTTTGCCGTGTTTTCAATCATTTTTTTTCTCCATCTAGTATTGACTCCTTCAACTTGGCGGATCATTGCATTAACTGGAAAAGGTTTTTGCAATAATTCAATTTTTTGGCCTATTTTTCGTACTCCTTTCATCATGTCTTTAACATACCCTGTAACAAATAGAATTCTTTGTTTTGGATTCATTTCTATAATTTCTTTTGCTACATCTGTGCCCTGCATTCTTGGCATTTTATGATCTAGAATTACTAGATCATATAGTGAAGTTTTTTTCTTGTCATCTCCACGAATTTTAAAATCATCAGAATATTGGTAGAGACATTTTAATCCATTTTCAGTAATTATTACTGTGTGACCTCGTTTTTCCAATGATTTTTTGTATAGTAAAGCAATAGATGGACTATCTTCCGCTACAAGTATTTTTAATCCCATAGATTTTCTAAATTTAATTTAGTCCTAGATGATTTCTGCCTTAGTCTGTTTGAATTGAACGCACCTAAAGTGAACTATACTAAACCATGATTTGTGGTCTAGTAGTTATGTGACGATTTGAATTAAGACCTGAAAATGGTTTATCTTTAATTAGTTCATGTATTTCATTTACAAAATCATCAAATACAATTTGTTTGACTTCCCCAGTTTCTCTATCTCTTACATTAAGATCTTTGGCACTAACTTCTTTTTCTCCAATTACCAAAATATATCGTATCCATTCAGTTTCTGCTTCTCTAATTCTTTTTCCAATGCTTTCATTTCTATCATCAATGTCTACTCGTATTTTGGACTCTGTAAGTTTATCAGCTAAACTTTCACAAAATGGTAAAAATTCTGGATTTATTGGAATTAGTCTTACTTGAGTTGGAGACAACCAGAGTGGTAGATTAGGTTTTTTTCCTTCTTTGGTATCTTTTGCAGCCTTTTCAAGTAGTGCATAAATTATTCGTTCAACTGCACCGCTAGGGGAATTATGTAAAATGATTGGATGATGTGGTTTGTTTTGTTCATCAAAAAATTCTATATTGTATCTTTTTCCATTTTCAACATCTATTTGATCAGTAGACAAAGCAGATGCCTTACCTAGATTATCAATAAAGTTGAATTCCCATTTTAATACAAAATAAAAGAATTTCTCCTTCCACATTTCTATCAAAACTGGTTTGTTAAGTTTTTTGACAGTTTCGTGAATAATCTGTTTGTTTTGATTGTAAAATTCCTCTGTAAATCGTATTGCCATCTCATAATCAGAATCAACTAACCCTAAACCGTGAAGTACTTCACGTGATAATTCAAATCGTTTTTTAAATTCATCAATTGCTTGATTCATGTCTTTACAAAATGCATGACAATCAGGCATTGTAAATGCACGTAGTCTTCTAAGACCAACGAGCTCTCCTGATTGTTCACGTCGGAAGCTGTATCTTGTCATTTCATAAAGTCTTAATGGCAAACTTCTATAAGATAATTGAAAATCAGATGCCATCAAAAACTGCCCAAAACAAGCAGCAAATCTCAAGATTAGTTGTTTACCTTCAGAATTAATGTTGTATTGTCTAGCAGGAAAACGATTAAAATAACTCTCAAGGCTTGGATGATGTGAGTCATACATTATAGGAGTCTCAACTTCAAATCCACCATAGTTTAGAACTTTTTCTGATACGTATCGTTCTATTAGAGATTTAATCAGTCTCCCATTAGGATAAAATCGCATGTTACCAGAATCAGATGCAGGTTCATAATCCGCAATTGCCATCTTTTTCATTAGCTTAACATGTGGAGGAGGTTCATCAACAGATCTTTTCTTTGCTGCTTCATATTTTGTTAGAATCTCAAGTTGAGGATATGGCGAAAAATTAAATTTTTCAACTTCTTTCATTGTTCCATCGGGACTCAGAATATACCAGTATGACTTGATCTTGGATTCAGACTTGACTGCTTCAGAAGTATCGTCTTTTCCTTCCCCTACAGTAATTACTTTAGAATTTTCAGCTAGCGGATGTCCTTTTACATCTAATTTGTAAGACTTTGTCCATCCAAATGGTGCTCTTGAAACATCTAGATCAGTAGCAAGTGATTCCATTTCTTTTAGAACAGACAATGCTGAAGTTGGTGATGCAAGTTTTGAGCTAAGATGTGCATAAGGATACAACAATAATTTTTTACATCCAACTTTTGCCATAGAATCTTTAATTTCTGTAATAGCTTTTTTTGCAACGGTCTTATCATCGCCTTCTTCTACAGCAATAAAGGCCACAACTACTTCATCAAGATATTTTGGTTCCGGAGTAATTTCTTCGGCTGACTTGATCTCTTTTTTCGTAGGAGTGAATTCTATACTGTTACAATGTAATTGTAGTATACGCACAGTTTGACACTCATAGGTTATTGAAATAAAGGTATCTAATACTTTAAAATTTAAAAATTATCAAATCAAGGGAATTTTAGAGTTATTTAGTGGTTTTTTAATAATTTATTTTACTAGTGTTGGAGTAGCTAAGGCAATTTTATTTACTGTATCTATAAAGGGCTCAAGATCGTATGGTTTTGTAAAAATTGCGTCGGCTTGTTCTTTTTCAAACGTATAATTAGTAAAACCAGTCACCACTACTATTTTTGCATCTGGATAATCCTGCTTAATTTTTTCAAGCGCATACGCTCCATCATAATTAGGCATATTCATATCCAAAATAACAATATCTGGTGTTAGTGTTTTATACAATTGATATGCTTGCTCTCCATCAAAACCTTTACCGATTACATTTATTCCAGATATTTCAAGCGCTTGACAAATTGAATCTGATGAATCTTCGTCATCATCTATAACAATGGCTTTGATTCTTTCTTTGTTAACCTTTAAAGTCATTATACATTATAGTCAAAAAGAGAATAAAGCCGCTTGTTTGTAAAAGAAAATAAACAGTGATTAGCTAAGATTTCTGATACGATTCAAGCGATATAATAGAACGTAAAATTATTCCAGATATTCCGAGGTTTAAGATAAGAAATTCCTTTATCTTTTCAAGAGGATTTATTCCAATATAACCTTCCTCATATGTCATTTCAATTGTACCTTTGTCAGTTTCCACAAATGAGGTAATCAGTGAAAAAGGCCCAAGTTTTTCATCTGTTTTTTCGAGATAAAGTCGAAGATCTACGTTTTTTATCTTAAATCCATGTTCAGAGTAATTTCCATGAGAAAGTAGTGTCACTGAATTATCAGGTAAACGATTAACTCGCACAGAGTTAGAAACATCAATAATTTTCATTTTACTACCTATGTTTGATTCGTATGCCTCATAAGAATATAATTTTAATTCGTAAGTGTTAATTAGTGTTAGAAATTTTTTCATGTGTGGATCATCACAATTTTCACGGCAAAGATATTCCGCACATTAAGCTAGATCCTAAAATGAAAATAGGAGACCTAGTTGAGGTCTATGCTAGAAGTGGGTTTAATGGAAGACAACTTGGAGAAGCAGCTAAACTTTATTCTAAAATGATTAAAGAGAATGCAGTAATCTGCCTTACAGTTTCAGGAGCACTAACGCCAGTTGGATTTGGTGGGATAATCAAGACTTTAATTGAAAAAGGATTTGTTGATTGGATAATTACAACTGGTGCAAACGTATACCATGAAGATCATTTTGCTTGGGGTTTTCCTGTAAAACAAGGCCATTATGAAGTGGATGATATGAAACTTTATGAAAAGGAGATTGTTAGAATTCGAGATGTTTTTATCAAGTTTTATGAAACACTTGAGGCAGAAGATAAAGTAGTCCAGAAAATGTTTAAGGAGAATCTTACTGACAAACCGTTTACTAGTGCAGAGTTTTGTAACCTTATGGGAAAGATTAGCAAGAAAAATGCAAAATACCCTAAAAGAAGTTTCATTACAACTGCATATGACTATGACGTACCAGTTTATGTTCCTGCACTACTTGATTCGTCACTTGCTTTGAATTTGGCAGTACATCGATTTAGAGATAAATTATACAATTTAGATTTTATCAGGGAGATAATTGAACAAGCAGCAATTGTTTATCATTCTAAAAAATCAGGGATTCTTGAATTAGGAGGCGGGGTTCCAAAAAATTCTGCACAGCAAACAGGGCCGCTTTTAGACCAGATATTAAGAAGAAATGACGGAGGACAGGATTACATTATTCAAATTACCGATGCACGTCCTGATACAGGAGGACTCTCAGGAGCAACTCTTCAAGAAGGAAAGAGTTGGGGCAAAGTGCAAGATGCTCACCAAGATATGATAACAGTCTACGCAGATTCTACGATTGCTTTTCCTATTCTTGCATTATATGCACTTAGTAACCAAAAACCAAGAAAACCAAAGAGGCTATACAAAAAACTTGGTCAATATTATAACAACCTTAGAGATGAGTATTTGAGTAATTCACCTCAGTTTGAAAATATCAAACATAGAAAAAGAAATTAGAACTTGTCAAATCTTGCACGTTCAAGATCACGATCATCTTTTGATGCTTTTTTCCATTCTTTATAATGTTCTTTACAAAGAACAGTTTTTTTTCCACTTGATGAAACCTGCAAACCCGCATTTTCTACCTTAGTGGCATTTAGTGAACGTACACCATCATTATTACAACCACTTACATTACACTTTGCTCCTTTTGCAATAACTCCCATAATTTCTCATAGAATTGATATTATATATAGTTGAAATGCTGCGACATAAGAATTTTAATTAAAGTTACGAACCTCTTTGAATAAATCAATTACTATTATGAAGATTTTTTGATGTTTTAACACTTTGAATACAACTAGCAAAAAACCAAGTAAGTTTACGGAAAAATGCAATTGAGAAGCACTTTTAATTTATGGAAAAAAATTATGTTTATGGCTAAAAGAAATATTTGTAGAGTGCTTGAAAGAAAAATAAATTATGTAATAGCCTCCACCTTTATAAGTAGGATAAATTTTCAAATTTTTCTATGGGTGGAGCAAAAAAGAAATCACCAGCTCAACAAGAAAAATCTCAGACTGATGATTCTTCAAAGAAATCAGATGTAAAAAAGAAAGGAAAAAAGAAAGAAAAATCACCAGAGGGTTCTTCAAAAGCTGAGATTACAGTAATTGTAAATGAAGAACAAGCTATGAAATATATCAAAAGTGCAAAGGTAATTACAATTCAAGATCTTGCAAGACAGACAGGAGTTAAGATTTCGGCTGCAAATGTATTTTTGAAAAAATTAGCAAAAGAAGGAATTGTCAAAAGAGTTGGCGGTTACAGTGGCCACCATATTTATCAACCAATGTCTGTATAAAGTAAAATCACATCACCTGGTTTTATGTTCTGTAAAACGATGCTATCTGAAGTAATTTTTCCAATTGGAGTCATGGTTTTTGTTGAAGATGTATTTTCAAAAAAAAAGCAAATACTTCCATTTGCTGGTAAAAAAGCAATATCACCTTTTTTGAATTCTTTTCTCGGTCTATCAATACCTGATTCGATTGAAGTTTCAAAATAAGCTATACTGTTACCTAGTAAATGCGCAGTGCCTTCTAATGGCAAGCATCTCGAGATAATTCCCACTGTTCTTGGGGAAAGATGTCGCTTTAGTTCACAGTTTAGTTTTGCCTTTCCACGTAATTCTAGAATAAGTTTGATTTTCGATACAGAATCTTGTTCCATTTATTGTAGCATCTTAGTTCCATAGATAAACACTAGGGTTTAGAACATATACAAAAAATCCGTGTACATCTTTGTTTTAGTCCGTATTCGATTATATTACCGCTTTTTGAAAATTGTATACTTGTCTGAAGTAGCAGAAGAAACAGAAATAATTGAACCTATAGTAGAAGTCGAGGAACCTGCTGAAGAAAATGGAGAGGATGGATCAGAATTAGGAAAAAGTGTCGATGATGCCATTACTGCTTATCGAAAAATAAAAGAAGGAAAAGATGAGCTATCCGAAAAAGAATTAGCCGCTTTAGATCAAGAATGCAAAGTAATTGAGAATCGAGAAATTATAGAAATAGATCCAGTTCATGAAGCTAAAGAAATTGAGATAACAGGAAAAGGAAAAATAATGATAGGACCTCCAACATTAACTAGATTTGAAAAGGCTCGAATTATGGGAGCAAGAGCTTTACAGCTTTCACTTGGTGCACCACCATTTATTGAAATTCCAAAAACTGCAGGTACATCACTAGATATTGCGCTAGAAGAACTGGAACAACGCGCAATTCCAATTATCATTAGAAGAAAATTACCAAACGGAGATTTTCAAAATATACCCATTGATTACTTCGATTAATGGATGATTCGTCGATAATATTTTTAAACTTAAGAATTTTTCTTGTATTGGGTTGAGCATGATGGAGGATTCTAGTCAAAGTAAATTATTGTCATCCATTTCAGCTAATCAAAATGATGAATTACCAATTTTTAATGTTCATAGTGAACCAGTGATGATAGAAGCCATAAATGTAATTTCTCTTTTAGGAAAATCAAACAAAATAATTATTCGAGCAAAGGGTGATTCTATTCCAAATGCAGTGGCAATAGCCAACATAATTACGGAAAAAATGCTAAAAGGAAATTCAAAAATTCAAAAAATTTTAGTGGATACTGAAATGCCTGCAGGCATTGGAAAAATGCTTTCAACTATTGAGATTATTTTACAAAAAAATTAGTAATCTAATAGACGCTGCCAGGTCCTTTAAGAAGCATAGTTTCACATTCTTTGCATACCGCCTCATCAATATTTGATTCAAGATTGTGGTGAATTTCGCAAATCAGCAAGCTTGATTTTATGTAGTTACATAAACCAATAAATTTTGATAAACTTGCTGGAGTGTACGCTTTATTAGAAGCAAGGTTCTCACTAATTTCAGAGATCATTTCTGCAACCGATTTTTGAGATAAAAGCTTGGCAATCAATTTTGGATCTCCCCTTGTACCTCTAATGTAATTGCTTATTGCTGCCTGTGTTACTCCCAACATTTTAGAAATTTCATCCTCCCTAATTTTGTGGTCTTCAGCAAGTTTTTTTGCCAAAATTGCTCGTAGTGCAGGAATCAAAGTTTTTGATTCAATTTCAGCTGGCAGTAACATGTAGGAAAAATACTCGATAAAATATTTAAAGGTACATACGAAGATTGCGAGCTTTATGTCTACACTTTTTTTACTTACCTTGACAAAATTAGGTGAACCTATATAATTTCAGATTCAATGTTTAATATTGCAAAAATTTTTAGAAGAACTATATGATATTTTAGAAGAATCCACGTCGGCGTGTAAAGCAAGAACCATTGCCTTGTCTGGAGGGCTAGATAGTAGCATTCTTGCATACTTTCTTAAGGAAAAAAAATGTAACGCAATTTCAATTAGTACAGAAGATTTTATTGCCACAGATTTGACATTTTGTCAACTTGTTGCAAAAGAGTTCCATCTCAAATTAGAGATGAAGATAGTAAGTATTGAAAATTTATTGTCTGCCATTGAGGAAACTATAAAGATCCTAAAGGTTTTCAATGATATAGAAATTAGAAATTCAGTTGTAATATATCTTGCATTAAAGTCTGTTAAAGAAAATGGCCAACATAGCATCATAACAGGTGATGGAGCAGACGAACTTTTTGCAGGATATAGCTTTTTTTTGAAAAAAAATGATGTTGAGCTACAAAAAGATCTTGAAAGAATATGGAAAATAATGCATTTTCCCTCAAAAAAAATTGGTCAGGCATTAGGGATCATGGTGGAAACTCCATTTCTTGATAAAAACGTAGTAGATTTTGCAAAAAACATTCCTGTAAATTTGAAAGTAAGAGAAAAAGATGGAAAAAAATATGGAAAGTGGATTTTACGAAAAGCCTTTGAAGATAAACTCCCTCAAACTATAGTATGGCGAGACAAATCTCCAATGCAAGATGGTGCAGGCACTACAGGACTAACACAACTATTTAACACCTTAATTTCTGACAATATTTTTAATACAAAATTTAAACAGATTCAAGATTCTGATAATGTTTCTATACAATCAAAAGAATCTCTTCACTATTATGAGATATACAGAAAATATTTTGAACCCCCATACAAGTTACATTCTTCTAATACTAAATGTCCAAATTGTCACTTTGAAGTAAAACCTAATTCAAAATTTTGTATAATGTGTGGTAGTTTTCCTATCTAAGATTTTTTTTTCCATTTTCGTGGTTTTTTAATAAATATTTTCCTACAACCATTACAACAAAAATAGTATTTTTTTCCTTGATGCTCATGAATAAGAGCTAGATTTTCATCGAGTTCAATTCCACACACAGGATCAACAGGCACAGTTATCCACTTTGGTTTTTACTATTTATAAGATTCTAGCATGAATCTAGAGTCAACTTTTGGAGAAATTGTCTGTTCGCAGTAAACATACGAGAGAAAATACTGAATCAACTTACTTTGAAATTAAAGGACAAGATAATGAAAAAACTACATAGAGCAGTATTCCCAATGTACAATACTGGCATAGCTGCCTTTTTCACAATCGCAGTAATTTTGGTAATATTACTTGTAAACATAGGATTATCAGTTAACAATACTCAAAAAGAAGTTGTGGATAAGGCGGTAGATGAAATAGATGAACGGTTGGTAATAGCAGGAAAAATTTCTGCATTTGCAGATGTATCTTCACATAAAATAATGGCAACTGCAACACCGGTTAGAACAGCATCAGATGGTGCAGTTAATGTGGATCCACAAATTATGGATGTGTCATACAAACTTGTAAAAGTTGATAATTATATGATCAACTATGAGGATATCTATGTTGGAAGCATACATGATAAAACCTATAATTCTCTAAAGGAGGCAGTAGAAGATGCAAATAACATGGGCATGATTGATAATAATCCCTATGTAGGCGGACAAAAGCCTACAAGTACTACTGCATTTGTTTATTGGATAATAAATCAAAATTTTGATAATTATATTGACAATAACGAATTAGCAGTACTTGCAATAGTATATGCTGATAAAGATAGACCATCTAGTGGAGAGCAGCTCTTCATTCAAGCAAATGTTCCTGAAGGATATGTTTTAGAAATTGACCAATATGTACCAAACATTTCAAGCGAAATTCTAAACTTTGGTGGCATTATTCGAGAATCATAACAAAAAATAAATTTTAACTGGTTTGGGATGAGACCAATTTTTTGATTAGTTTTTGAAATTCAATTTCAGAAATTGGTGGAATTTTCATAATTTCAAGATTTTCATTCACGTGCTGCTCTAACTTGTGGCCAATAAGAGGAGCAAGCACTCCAGGAGTTGAACGAGTAAATTGTAAAGCTCTCAATGATGGTTTAAGATCATTAAATTCAGGCATTACACCTGGCGAGAGAAGCTTTGCCTGCATTAAAGGAACACTTGTAAAAACCCCTACATCATAACTTTTTGCAACTTGTAAAATAGAATCAAGTGTTCCATTAAATGATTGATTTTTCATTATTAATGCCTGATCAAGGTACATGTTAAATGGTAATTGAATAAATCTAAAGCCGTGTTCTGTACCTCCAACTTCATTTGCTAGAGTCATGACCTCAGATAACGCCAAAAAATTTGGATTGTCAGGTTGAACTCTAAAGCATTCCCAAGTAGCCATTCCATAAAATCTGATTTTTCTTTCCTTTCTTTTAGATTCGTAAAATTCAAAAACCATACGCAAGTTTTTCATGAATTGTTCCTTTGTTACGTCTTGAATTTGACCCTCAACTGAATTATGAAGGTACATTAAATCAATGCATTGAAGCCCTAAATTTTTTCTACTACGTTCAAGTTGGTCTTCAAGGTAAGAGATTGTCATGCAATGATAGCCAGATGAAATGTCATTTTTTTGAATTACTCCCTTTGCAACATATTCTCTGTTTACATACTGCCAAAAATCCTCTTTAATATCACCATCGTTTGTTACATAACCATTTTTAGTGCTGATAAAGATCTCGTTGCGATTAATTTTTCCATCATGTATTAATTCTAAAATTGCCTTACTCACAGAACGCTCTGCTTTCTGAGAACGATAATTTATTGCAGTGTCAATAACGTTGATTCCTGCAAGAATGGATTTTTTTACAGCATTTGTTACCAATTGATCTGTCTGTACATCTAGATTTCCAAGATAAGTTCCAACGCCCACATTTGATAATGTCAATCCATGTATTTTTCGAAAATTTTGTGGGTTTGCATCAGGATGTTTTTTTAAAAATTCAGATGTACCCTCGGGGGTGGCATGACCTTCTATCATGATATGTTTGGAAAACTGATGGTTTAATTGTTTTTGGAAAATGCAGTTGGGATTTTTTTAACTTCAATTCCATTGTTTGCCTTATGGATTATTTCAATGATATTATTGAGGTCATAAGGTTTAAGGGAAATTGAATTGACATTCATCTCTAGTAGTTTTTGAACATATGCGTGAGTCAATGATGCTGAGATGATCATTATCTTCGATTTTAGATCAAATTCACGAATTTTTTCAATACCATAAAATCCATCATAATTTGGCATGACTAGATCCATCAAAACTATATCAGGATGTAGTTTTCGATATAATTGAATTGCATCCTCCGTTTTTACCTCGTCCCAAAACCTTAATGCCTTTAAGTTTTAAAAATTCACACAAAACTTCAGATACGTCATGTTCATCATCAATTACTATTACTCCAATCAAGAAGTAAATTTATGAAAAACTTGTAATATCACATTGTATGTTTTTAATGAACATATTAGAGATTTAAAAGAAAACCAATAACAAACAAGGCTCCAGTTATTCTGCTAAAAGTAATTGTATAACTCATTGTAGGTATGAGGTTATTGATATTATCAAAATTTTGTTTTAGCAAGAGCCCAGCTTTAATTATTAATGGAAACATCGCTATTGAAATAACACAATAAATTGGAAAGACTTCATAAAAAATGCCAGCAAGTAATATAGAATAAACAACTATAGGAAAAATCCAAAACATAAACGTTGCCTTTTGTTTTCCCACAGATATGACTAGTGTCTTTCTTCCTTTTGCCTTGTCTGCTTCAAAATCTGGAAATGAAGTAATAAATAAAACAAGAGATGATAGTACACCTATAAAAATTCCCCCCATGATTGTTGTAAGATTAATTTCTAAAGTTTGAATATAATATGTTCCAAGAACAATCATCGTTCCTTTTATTGCTACAAATATTTCAGCTAGTCCCGAGTCAACAATTTTTGTAGAATAAAAATAGACAGACACCACAGCAAATGCTAGTATCATTCCAATTACTATTCCATCAATAATTACAAAATAGCTTCCAATTAGAACTCCAATTATTAGAAAACCAAGTCCTGCGCGGTATACTTGAGTAGGTTGAAGTAAGCCTTCAGGAAGAACACCAGTGCCACCACTCATCTTGGTTCGTTGGGTCTCAGTATCTATTCCACGCTTAAAGTCCCAATAGTCATTTAGAAGATCAACACTAGCATGTAATGAAACAACACCACCCATAGTCATTATTGCATACAAAATATCAATCTGACCTATATGCCACCAACTAATGCCAAGCCCTACAGATACTGCAATTACTGAGGATAATAGAAACCGAATTCGAATTACACGAAACCATACAGACAACATACTACCTACCCTACTTTTTACCCTCTAAACATTTTTTGGTATTTTGATAGTATGAGGCCAAAGCATATTTGGAGAAGTGTCCGTTCGCTTTAGACTACATACTAGTCATATTTAATGACCGTTCAAAAAGAACATGTTAGAAAAACACCTGAAGAGAATAAAAAAAGCAGAATCAGGGCTAACTGAAGAAGATGAATGGAAAGAGATTCCAACTCTTGGACAAAAATTAGAGGATCAAATAATAGAAGAAGTTCCAGACAGATCCGTAATCGTTAAGAGAATCCATAGGAACAATCTTGAGTCGTATGAAGAAGATGCCCCAAAAGTAAAAGATGCTTTTAGTAACACTGCTCAATATACTAATTTAGTAAGACAATATGTTGAAGAAAAAAAATCAGGTTTTGATAAATTTAAAAAAGATTATGAGCGATTTGACAAGGAAATATCTATCCTTAACCCTCCAAAGCAAGAAACAAAGTTTGATCTGAATAAATTGGATTACAAAGAAATTAAAGTTACCAAATTAAAGCAGGAATTAGTTAAGCTAGAAACTGAACGTGAAGAAATCAAAAACAATTTAATTCATTTTAGGAATCAAATTAACCAATCTCAGTCAGAGCTTAATTTCAAAGTAGAACAAATTGATGATATTGAGCTAGAATTACATCGTCTTGAAAAGAAAGAAGCATTACAAAATAAAATAAAAACAGAACAGGAGGCAGTTGACATTATTAAAAAGGAATTAGCGAGAGTGGGGGATCTAAATGAATCTAGAAGAATATTTCGTACTGTAAACGTATTGGTAGATCTTTTAAATGAAAAAAATAAAGTCACACTAAATGAACTTAATTCAGTGAAAGCTGAATTTAAAGAGTTACAAAAAAAGTATGTTGAAATAATGAATAAACTAAAGTAACATTACACTAATGATTCATCACTAACACTAATTGGTTTTCTTCCACTAAATCCAACGTCTTTTTCATGCCAGAACTTTATTTCTTTTTCACCTTCTTTCCAACATAACCATACCTCATCATCAAATCGTTTTGATGGAAAATCTAAGAGGCCGTCCTCAATTCCTTTAATCACAACACCTGTATTTTCAAGGTCTTCAATGGCTTGATAGAATTTTGTTACAGCGGAATTTAGTTTTTGTTTAATTGTTACATATTGCTCAAATGTACTAGTAGGAGTTGAGGTTGAATTTAGTTCGTGTTCAATTTTTACTATTTCATTTTTAAGTTTGATGATATTTTTGAATTTGTCTACTACTATGGGAAGTTTTTCATTAGCAGCAGCAATGGTAAAATAAGAAAACATGTTTGTGCTAAAAATTAGGTTTATTAAAAATCTATTTCAAGGCTGGAAATTTAAAATTTAGGTTCATGTTTATAACCCAATTGACTTTACGCCAATTATGAGCGAAAACGAACAATTAGAGCAACTCATCAATCAGACATTAGATGGGGCACTTGCAACAATCCCAGCACATTTACAAGAAATTGAACAAAATATGGATATCATTCAAGTAGAAAATCCTAATGAATTTGTCTATGGACTAATTATAGGATCGGCCTTAACAACTGGCATTATGGGGTTAGTTCAGATAAAACAAGGCCTTCCCACCCCAGAAGATCAGATAAAAATCAGAGACATGGTTTACAAAAAAATTCCTCAGGTAAGAGAGCGAATTTTTGGCTAATTCTGTACAAAAGAAAAATCCGAGGGGAAATAGGATATTGCAATTGGGATGAGAGCATGGCCCCCCGGATTTTCATTTGCTTACTATAGTTTAGAAGAATTACTTGATATCTCTGAATATGTCCAAAAAAAGACAGACAAACCAGAATCAATAGTAGCCATAAATCCATAAAAATATTAGCACAAAGGTATAAAATTACGCCTGATGGTTTCATTTTCACAAAAAGAGCGAGAATTTCTAAATAAAATGGAAGAATGTAGAGTAGCTACATCCCATGATAATATGCCTCATGTCAAACCTGTCTCGTATCTTTATGAAGACGAAGCAATTTTCATAGCAACAGATTACGATACTAGAATGTACAAAAATCTGCTCAAAAACCCTATTGCTGCCCTTTCAATTGACATTTACAAAGACAAAGCACACAAAGCAGTCTGTATGCAAGGAAAGGTAACAATTATAGAAAATGGGAAAGAATTTGTAAAATTATATAAAAAATTCCATGATAGATTTGAATGGGTTCGGAATCAACCCTGGGATGAAAATGAGGCCCCGTTTATCAAAATTATGCCCTTTAGAAAATTAAGTTGGGGTTTAGAATAATATTTTAATGAAAAACAATAATGATAAAGCATGTCAGATAAAATAAAATGTTTTTGTTGACCTACGGTTTTGATTTTATCAAAAGTTATGGAAATAATCTATGAAATATCTAAATTCAGAGTCATTAAAATTCTTCAATTTCCTTTTTTTCTTGGTGTAAAGAATAAAAGTTAGAATAAATTCAGAAATTATTGCTCAACTTTGATTTTCCTAAATACATTATAGATAAAGATCTGACTTGTTTTATGTGGAGTCAGGTGTTCTTCTTCAAAACTTTTAACATGCTCAAAGCCCTCTGAAAATAGTTTTTTCATAGACTCTTCAGAATACTGGTTGGTATCTAACCCGCTACACATCATTGGTCCTTTGGTAGAAAAAGAAGATATAATCACATAACCTCCATTCTTTACATATTTTCGGATCAATTCAACATAATTTGAGACATCTTCTTCTGATGTTAAAAAGTGTAGTAATGCTCTATCATGCCAAATATCATATTTGTAGTCCGAATCAAATTCTCTAATATCACACTCTATCCATTTTACCCTGTCTGCTTTTTGTTCTAGTCTTTCTTGTGTTCTTTTCAATGCTTTTGCAGAAATATCCAATACTGTAATGTTCTTAAAACCAAGTTCAAGTAGTTTATCGACAAGTTTTGAATCCCCTCCTCCCACATCAATGATCTCAGTATCTTTGCCAGAATTAGTTGATAATATCATCTTAAGCGATGTCTTGGGTTCTTGTTGATACCAACTTACCTCGTTAGATTTTTTCCTTGCCCAAACATCTTCCCAATGTTCCTTAATATCGTATTCCATCATTACAATTTAGTTATAACTTTCATTTATAGTCAAATGACATTCTCTTTTACCCTTATGTCATAAATTAAGAATAAATTGCATTCCAACAATAGCATTCACCCCACATACAATTAGGACAATCTTTAGGTGATTTGTTTTGTTTGCATTCGGAAGGAAGACACCACAATCGGCACATTGGATCTGAATTATTGTGTTCAAAACTTTTGAAAACTAACCTAAAACAGCATCATGTAAATTTCACATTTGATAATTCTCTTTGGTCTTTTAAAGCCACCAAACGTATAGAACTTTGTAAGGTGAGAATATGAAAACCTCAACTAAAAAGAGTATTTCAGGATTAACTCTAGGAGAACTTTTTCCAGATACATTAACTGACACATCATGTGTTTACATTGATAAAGAAAGAGAAGTTTGGGTTGCCACCGAAATGTGTGCCCAGTATCTAGAATCTACCATAGATTCCATTGTAGTTCGAGATAAAGGCAAACCCATTGGGATAATAGGTGGTTACGATCTATTAGATTATTTACGAGAAAATCCAACACGTGATTTTCAATATAAGCACAAAATAGAAAAAATCATGTTTAAAAAATTTCCACAAGTTGAAAAACAAACAAAATTTAAGGATTTGATAGAAAAGTGGAAAGACACCAGAAGGGCTTTTGCTGTTATTCCTAAGGATTATGGCGATTTTTCACCAATCTCTGCAAGAAAAATGCTTGAAGTTGGTACGAGATTCAAAACCGATATTTCAGTTTCATCGATGCCAAAAAAGAAGATTATCACTTTTCAAGGAGATGAACCTTTGAGGAAGATAATTGACTTGATGTTTGATAATAAAACACGAAAACTTCTTCTAGAAAATTCTAATCAATTTATCAGCGATAGGACAATACTTGAAGGACTTTCAAGAATGATCAAGTTTCAAAAAGATATTGATAATTTCTTGGATGTTCCAATTAATCAGGTTACATTTGATCACATTAAGGTAATCACCGAAGATCTAAAGTTTGACCAACTTTGTTCAGTGATGAACAATATGGAACATCCTTATGTAATCTATAAGGACATAATAATCAGCCCGTGGGATGTGTGTCTTGCTTTGGCTACAGAAGAATTCGCAGAACCTCTTGTATCTGGATATCAAAAGAAATGTCCACATTGTGGTAAGAGTATAGATTAAACAGGGACTTTATCATAGTAAGATTACCAGACATAATACTATACAAGATTACGAATTATTTTCTTCACCTAATTTGCAATTTTCTAGGCTTTTCATCATTATCATTTTTTTTGTAATATCTTTTTTCTTTCAAATTCACTATTTACCACCGCTCTAATTAGTGTCATAGTTTTGTGTATTCTTTCTTCATATGGAGTTTTTTTGGCACTTTTTGGTTCTATCAAATACTTGAGATATTCATTGAAATATAGACATGCTCTAAGCAGGATTTCTTCCCATCCTTCATTTTTAGTAGAGATTCCCATTGATTCGGCCAACTCTACAAATTCTTCTTTTCTATCAACAATTAACATCTCAATTGCTTTTTGGGTGCTTTTAAGTTCCCAACCTTTTACATTTTTGAGCATTGTCATGTGAATATAATGGTAAAACAACTAATAAACAAATGATCATGATTATCAAAGTTGATACGAATCAAACTTTTTGCAACAAATCTAAATTATAATTGTCTAAAGAGATTTAGCTTGCCAGTAGTTGATCAAAAACTTGCTGAAATGTTGCATAAGGCTGTGCCCCTGAAACCATACCATAACCAATTTTTTCATTTCCAATAAAAAATCCTGGCGTGCCGGCTACGCCATAAGATACACCTTCATTCAAGTCATTTTGTACCTCTTCCAAATACTTTGCAGATTCAAGACAGGTGTTGAATGTGTCAGTATCTAAAGCCAATTCATCTGCATATTGTTCAAAAGTCCTTACGACATTTTGGTTATCAAGATCTTGCCATAGAATCTGGTTTTCAAATAATTTATCGTGAAATTCCCAAAACATTCCTTGTTCATCAGCACATTCAGATGCTATTGCAGCCGGAATGGCATTTTGGTGGATGCTTGGTATTGGAAAATCCCTATAAACAAATTTTACCTTTCCAGTTTCAATGTAATTTTTTTCAATCAAAGGTAGGGTTTCGGTAAAAAATCTTGCACAAAACGGGCATTGAAAGTCAGAAAACTCTACTATTGTAATTGGAGCATTAGGGTCACCTTTTACAGGGTCGTCATCTAAAGACACTGAAATTATTGTTGATGAAGGGTTTGTTTGTGATTGAGGTTGTTTTATTGATGTTTGACCGGTATCATCGTTTGAATCCTTGTCCGTTTCTGATCCTAAACCAAAACCTGCAAAAAATGCAGCTACGGTTATTGCAACTATCAAGCCAACAATTAGTTTATGGTAAGTTGATTTTTTAATTGAAATTAATTCTGGTTCTTTGTCATCCATTCTAATACCCTTATTTTCACTTTGCTATAAGTCCAATATCTAAATGATTTTCCATCATAGAGTGCATTGATTTACCTTCTGGGATGACATGAGTATGGATGGTATAGTATCCTTTCTCATCTAGTATAAAATTAATCTTATACTTGCCATCACCTAGTTCCTCAGCTAAAAACATTGGTCCAATCATATCCATGGTGGTCATTGGAGCACCTCTTTCAATACCAACTATGATTCTAGAATTTACAAGAGGTTCTACTGTTGTTTTATCGAGAACTATTATGGTGATATGAGCATTTTTATCGATTCCTACAACTTGTGGAGATGTAACTTTTACAATCACATCCTCTGGAATCTGGCTCATCATAGAACACATCATATTGCCTTGCATCATACTACCCATCATTTGATACTGAATAACATTCAAAGATACTGGTTCTGCCAAAAAAGGAGCGTTACCAAATACTTGACCTAATGAAAAGAATGGTAGTATCACTAGCGCAACTAAAGCAATTGTATTCACACTATTGTTTTGATTCTTAGATATATCAATCCAGTATTTTACAATTGTAAAGTACTAGTCTTTAATATCAAAAGGAATTTTGTAAATTAAAAATCTGATATGATATTTTACAGTTTTGGAACAAATTTGGAAAAAGAGCCATATGCGGTTAGCGCAAGATTGCAACGTGGTTAATAGGTGGTTAGAAATTGAAAATACCGAGTGATAAAAAACTCATCTTAATTGCAGTGGCCATATCTGCCATTATTGCTGTAATTAGTGTACAATATGGTCTTGAGCTTCAATCCTTAACTCCTCATACCTCTTCTATAACAGTTGACTGGAGACACGTACATGGATTAGGAATTGATCCTGTTGACCGTACCATTTTGTATATAGCAACACATGGTGATTTTTATCACAGCCATGACGGCAATCCACCATTCAAGGTAGATATTGTACGAGCTGATTATATGGCATTTAATGCACCAACAACTGCTGGAATTCCACTTTATGCAAGCGGTCATCCCTCATCAGGTGGAAATACTGGCTTGATAAAAAGTACGGATGGTGGTCAAAGCTGGGAAAGTGTTTCCAAAGTTTTAGTACCGCCAGTAGATTTTCACGCAATGTCAGTTAGCAAAAGCGATCCTAACATAATCATAGGATTTGATAGTGCTGGGCGTGGCTTGTTCAAGACTGTGGATGCTGGTAAGACATGGGAAACATTGCAATACCCAGATTATGTTTCATCTCTTGTAATATCTCCAATTGATTCTCAGCTAGTGTTTGCTGGTACTGGAAAGGGAATATTTCAGTCAACTGATGGTGCTAAAAACTGGATTCAGCTTGATGAATACAAAGAAATTACTATACTTGCACTAACATTTGACGAAAACCAAACTCTGTATGTATCAACTCAGTTTGGTCTTTCAAGATCTTCAGATTTTGGAAAGAGTTGGGAAAAACTCAGTGACCCAGACCTAACAATAACCAGTATCGCAGTAGACACACAAAACAAAATAATCTATGTGGCAGGCTATTCTCCAGACGGTTATCAAGAAGTATACAGAAGCAAAGACGATACTAAGAGCTGGGACATAATAGGAACCAATAAAGGATTATAGAAGATTCCGCAGAAAATTTTTTGATTGTATAATCCTAGTAAGATTATACAATCGGAACCGTTAGGACCCGTACCATTTTAGGATAAAATATGGACCTGCCAAGGTTTGCAACTGTAGTGTTCTAATTTTTAGGTCCATTGAAAGCTTTAGTCAGGCTTCACAGGATTTGTTCAAATCTCTAAATCATAACCATAATATTTCATAAATTAAGGAGTGTAACCATGAACAAGATAAAATGTTCTCATATTTTGGTAAATAAGCAAAGTGAGGCTCTGACTATTCTTGAAAGGATAAAAAAAGGTGAAAAATTTGGTAAGCTGGCAAAGGAGTTGTCAATTGATTCAGGTAGCGCAAAAAGAGATGGAAGTCTTGGATATTTTGGAAGAGGAATGATGGTCAAGCCATTTGAGGAAGCAGCATTTAAGCTTCAAATTGGAGCCATATCAGAACCAGTAAAATCAGAATTTGGGTATCATATAATCAAAAGGCTAGGCTAAATCAGAAATAAGTATCAAGTGCCGCTTTAGGTTTTTCAACTTGTTTTAGTAATACTTTGGACATTTTCTCTCCCATGTTTTTGGCCGAAGTCATTTTTCTTTTTCCAATCCAATAGTATGTCTCATCGATTGTATCTTTTGCAATTAATACAATTAGTTTACCAGCATCTTTTCTTCCTGTACGTCCTCGTCTTTGAATATACCTAATAGAACTAGGCACATTGTCATAAAAAATTACATGATTCACTTCTGATATATCAAGCCCCTCTTCACCAACTCTTGTTGCAATTAATACCTTGAAAACACCTTCACGAAAGTTTTGTACGGTTTCAATTTGCTTTTTTTGTTTTAAACCAGTTTCTCCTGCTTTGCCAATTAAAAATCCAGCCGTAATTCCCATTTCAGTTAATTTTTGATGAATTACTTCTACCGAGTCACGGTAACTTGTAAAGACTAGTGCTTTTCCATTTACTGACTGTAAAATCTCTTTTAGTTTTGGGATCTTGCTATGTTCGATTCCTTTTTCTTGAGCAGCTTTTGACAAAAGAATAGCCTGAGTAAAGTTTTGATCATTTTCAAAGAGGTCACGAACTCCTACACCTTTTTTCTTACTGGCTCTATCACAAAATCTCAAAAATGATGTTATTCCATGAGATTCAAAAATACTAAGCGCGTAATGGATTCTAATTGCAGTAAAGAGAGGTTTTGCAGAACGACGGTTCTGTCTTAAAACATAATCTCGTAGTCTAAGTAATTGTGATAGGGATCTACTATCTTGAACGTTGACACCATTTCTTTTTAGCTCGTGATATCTTTCTTCAAGTGCTTTTTTGATCAAACTTTGAATGTGTTTCATCTCAGGGGGCAGTTCTACATTTATCCACTCTGTTTTTGTTTCTTGAATGTAGGGTTTAACATCAAGACTGTCCTCTGTTCTTTGAGCTATGCTTGAAATCCTAAGAGTTGTAAGAAGTTCAGTAGCTTTTTCTCTCTCGCTAGGTAACGTTGCAGTCATGCCCATAATTCTTGCATTGGAGGTAGCAAATCGTTCTGCAATTCCAGAATAAGCATAGTCACCAATTGTTCTATGAGCCTCATCAAAAATAACCAGACTAAATTGGTCAGTAGAAACAATTTGTCGGTCTAAATCATTTTTTGTAATTTCTGGCGTTGCACAAATTACACTATTCATCCAAAGTTTTTTTCTCTTACTTATTAGATCCTCACCTGTAATTAATGCAATATCCGCAATGGTTAGATTATTTTTTAAAAATTCATAATGTTGATTTGCAAGGACTCTTGTTGGTGCTAAAAATAATATTCCTCCAGTACCTTTGGAAAGAAAATCGGCTATTACTTGAAGTGCAACTGCAGTTTTACCAAGACCAGTAGGTAATACTATAAGACAATTTTCTGATTTTGCTTGATTAGCTAAATTGACTTGATAGTCTCTATTCTCAATAGTATTTTTTTGTAAAAATCGATGTTCTAGGTATTCTGAAGGCATCTTTCTCTAAATGGATGATAAGTTTTATTGATTTTATGGTTTCGTGTCATCAATTGATAGCTACTGCTCAAATATCAATGGATGTCTCTGGGGGGACAATCATGAACCCGTCTCCAGAGATTTTTCATATACCCGCGCCAACCTCAAAATTAACAAGCGATCTGTTTATTTTATATTGCAAAATGTCATTATCGCTATATTTTTTGAATATCTATCAAAGAATAGGTTTCAAATTCATATATTGCAGGAAACGCCATTTTGACTGTGAGTAGTTCTTTTGAGAGGCCAACATGGGATGAGTATTTCATGCTACAGGCAGAGCTTGCCAAATTACGCTCAAACTGCATGACTCGTCACGTAGGTGCAGTAATTGTTAGAAATCATAGGCAAATTGCAACTGGATATAATGGAACTCCTCCAGGGATAAAAAATTGCTTTGAAGGGGGTTGCAAACGCTGCCAGCTAAGAATGGAAGGGAAAATTGAATCAGGTGCTTCATTGGATAGATGTCTTTGCAATCATGCAGAAGCCAATGCTATAATGCATTGCGCCATTTTAGGAATTGAAGCTGGTTCAGATGGTGCCATCCTGTATACTACTTTTGTACCATGTTTGGAATGCACTAAAATGGCAATCACCATAGGTATTAAAAAAATTGTATGCCTTGACACTTATCCCGAAACAGATTATGATCTTATCGAAGAGGCAGGGGTAAAAGTAATAACACTTGAAAAAACCAAAATTGAGTATTGGGCAAAAAAATTAATCGCGAATTATAATGAAAAGTTAATTCCCAAATAGGTGAATGTGTGACTCCCCAAGTAGCTAAATCAAATGAAAACCAAACAGTCCCTGCATCATTATTGGTATCTGCAACATATAACAGTCAAAATAATGCAGCAGTTCTAAAATTTTACGAACCAAAATCACAAAAAATTATTCTGTGGCCTGATCAAACTGGTCATAAGCCGTATTGTTACTCAAAGCTAAACCCAGATGAATTAGATTTTCTTTCCGATAGAGATGATGTTGAAAAAATTGAATTAGTCAAAAAACATGACATGATAAATGATGTTGAAATTACAGTGTCAAAAATTGTTGTATCAAACCCTCTGGCAATTGGAGGAACAGACAAAAGCATTCGTAATTTGATTGATACATGGGAATCAGATATAAAATATTATGAGAACTATCTATACGACAAATCACTAATTGTTGGCAAATACTATAAAATTGAAAATGGAAAAATAATTCCAGAGAATTTACAAATTTCTGATGAAGTTCGTTTGGCATTAAAAACTCTACTATGGGATAAAGCTGCAGATGATGGAATGGTAGATTCAAAAGAATTTCAAGAATATGTTTCGGAGTGGGCTGATCTTCTAAATCAGCCCATACCAAAAATTAAGCGGGTAAGCTTTGATATCGAAGTAGAAGCTGAAGTTGGCAGAATACCTGATGCAAAAATTGCAGACAAAAGAGTGACAGCAATAGGATTTGAAGGAACTGATAATTTTAAACAAGTATTTGTTTTAAGAAAAGAAGATGCCGAGGAGGGCAAAAACGATCTCCCTTCAGATGTTAAAGTTCAGTTTTATGATGAAAATAAAGAAAAAGACATGATTTTAGATGCATTTAAAAAAATTTCAGAGTATCCTTTTGTTATTACATACAATGGGGACGATTTTGATATGCCATATCTGTATAATCGTGCTCAAAGATTAGGAATCAAACAAGAAGAAAATCCATTTTACATGATGAAAGATTCTGCAACGCTAAAGGAGGGAGTACATATTGATCTATACCGAACACTTTCAAATAGGTCATTTCAGATTTACGCGTTCAGTCACAAATACACGGACTTTTCTTTGAATAGTGTTTCAAAAGCTCTCTTAGACGAAACTAAAATTGATTATGGAATTGAGCTTACCGATTTGAATCTTTACCAGACAGCAAATTATTGTTTTAATGATGCTAGACTCACATACAAGCTAACTAGCTTTAACAACGATTTATTGATGAATCTGCTAGTAGTAGTTTCTAGAATCGCAAGAATGCCAATTGATGACATTGCAAGAATGGGTGTATCCCAGTGGATTAGGAGTCTTGTCTATTATGAGCACAGACAGCGCAATGCATTGATACCAAAAAGAACTGAACTTGAAAAAAAATCAGTCGGAGTAGCTAGTGATGCAATAATTAAAGATAAAAAATACAGAGGAGGTCTAGTAGTTGAACCAACAGAAGGAATTCATTTTAATGTAACTGTTATGGATTTCGCCAGTCTGTATCCTAGCATAATCAAAGTCAAAAACATATCATATGAAACTGTTAGATGCCCACATGAAGAATGTAAAAAAAATACAATACCAGAAACAAATCATTGGGTATGTACAAAACACAATGGGTTAACATCTCTTTTAATAGGTTCGCTAAGAGATCTCAGAGTAAATTATTACAAGCATCTCTCAAAAAATGAATCATTATCAGAAGAACAAAGACAGCAATATGATGTAGTAAGTCAAGCACTCAAAGTAATACTCAATGCCAGCTACGGAGTGATGGGTGCAGAAATATTTCCATTATATTTTCTGCCTGCAGCAGAAGCTACTACTGCAATTGGAAGGCATACAATTTTAGAGACTATAAAAAGATGCAAAGAATTAGAGATGGAGGTTCTATATGGAGATAGCGTTCTTCCAGATACTCCAATCATAATACAAAGAAAGAATGGAAACACAGATGTCATCCCAATTGAATCTCTAATGCCAAAAACTGTGAGTTCAATCAGATATGACAAATTTGGTGATGTTAGTGTACTAACCGAACGCGGATTCTCGAAAATAAAATACATTTACAGACACAAAGTAAGAAAGAAAGGCTTCAGAATACTTACTAGAAAGGGATTTGTCGAATGTACCGAGGATCACAGCTTAGTCATAGATGGCAAAGAGATCAGGCCGTCTGAGCTTAAAGTAGGCGATAGAATCAATTTGATTTCATTCAAAACAACATATGAATCAAGTTTGAATCAGGAACTAGCTTGGTTATTCGGTTTCTTTATTGCAGAGGGTACATGTGACATATACAAGTACGGAAAAAATATCAAATATTCATGGAGAATTGTAAATCAAGATAAAAAGTTACTAATTAAGGCCAAAAGCATCATAGAAAAACAACTTGGGCTGGATACTACGATTCTCGACATACGAAAGAGTTCTGCAACATATGCACTCATTCCAAAAGATAATTTCAAGATGCTTGTAGAATATTTCAGAAATCAGTGCTATAGAGGAGAAGAAAAAGCAGTACCGACACATGTATTGCATGCCCAAGTTGATGCAAAAAGAGCATTTCTCAATGGGATTATTGATGGAGATGGCCACACTGATAAAAACAAACTAGTGATTATTGATCAAATACATAAAACAGTTCAGGCAGGCATTGTGATGATATTAGAAGAATTGGGCACGGAGTATTCTTTACAGATAAGAAATGATAAGCTAAATGTTTGTAGGATTAGAATAATTAAAGACAAAAATGATAAGCGCATAAAGCAACACGATGTCATCAAAAAAATCGAGGTGTTCAGGATAGATGGACATGTTTATGATTTAGAAACGGCCAATCATCACTTTTGTGGTGGAATTGGGAATATTTTACTTCACAATACGGATTCACTATTTATTAAAAATCCTACTTTAGAACAAATCCAAAAAGTAATTGAGTGGGCAAAAAAAGAACACAGTGTAGAGTTAGAAGTAGATAAGGAATATCGATATGTTGTACTTAGTAGCAGAAAGAAAAACTATCTAGGAGTAACAAAGAGCGGCAAAGTCGATGTAAAAGGATTAACTGGAAAAAAATCCCATACTCCTCCATTTATCAAGACGTTATTTTATGAACTACTAGATATTCTCTCACATGTACAATCAGTCGAAGATTTTACAAATGCAAAAAAACAGATCAGTAACAAAATCACAGAATACGTCAAAAAAGTAGAAGCAAAGGAGATTCCGCTTTCTGAGCTTGCATTTAATGTTATGATAAGTAAAACACCATCAGAATATGTTAAGACTGTACCTCAACATATTCGTGCAGCAAAATTACTTGAATCTATTCGAGAAATAAAAAAAGGCGACATTATTTCATATGTTAAAATTATCAACAAGCCTGGAGTCAAACCAGTTGAAATGGCAAGACAAGATGAGATTGATTCCAAAAAATACATGGAGTTTATGGAAAGTACACTAGACCAAATAACCTCCTCAATGGATCTTGATTTTGATACAATACTTGGTAAACCAAAGCAAACAGGATTGGATCAGTTTTTCTGGAATTAAGTGCTGAAAAATGGTAATTGATGAATTATCTTTAGGAATTTTAGCTACTGTTGCAGGAATTATTTTACTAGCAGGGTGGGTTCCTCAGATTATCAAAGGATATCGTACAAAAAAACTCGACGATGTTTCAAAGTACCTTATGATTTTAATAGCTGCGGGATCGTTTTTGTGGTTTGTATATGGAGTAGAAAAAAATGATCCTTTCATCATAGGAGTAAACGTTGCCGCGATAGTACTAACATTGATTGTTTTAAGTATGAAATTTCTGTATGAAAAACAAAAAATAGGTTATAACAATTAAAAATTTTTTTTAAATATTTAAATTTTTAATATTATGACTTTTTGATATGAACACACAAGGCGATATTACCATAAATTGTGATTATAATTTTCAGTATGGCATTTCAAAGACAGTGTCCAAGTTGTACCAAATATGTTACAATTCCAACCGTAGAAGGCAGATATGAAACAACTCATAGATGTAGCCACTGTGGCTTTGTGATTCGTATACCCCCCAAGGAACATGTTATGAAAAGTGGGGATTATGGAGACTAACCACTTTCTTTTTATTTGATACCATTACAAAAAAACTAGTTGTTTATTATTAATTGTAAAAATTATGATGAAATATCTGGAAAGGAAATAACTAGGTTAGTTAAGACTGCACAAAGTGTATCTAAGAAATATGGAATTAAAATTGCAGTTGCCCCACCTCAACATCTTTTATCTCAGGTAACCTCCTTTTCCATACCGATTCTGGCCCAGCATGTAGATAATGCAAAAGTGGGCAGTACTACAGGTTTCATCATACCTGAACTTTTAAAAAAATCAAATGTAAAAGGGGCCCTAATCAATCATAGTGAACATAGAATTTCTGGCAAGGAGATTGAACAATTGGTTTTACGATTAAAAAAACTCAAAATGATATCAGTTGTTTGTGTCAAAAATGTGGCTGAAGCATCAAGATATGCAAAATTGAATCCAAATTATATTGCAATAGAGCCACCTGAGCTAATTGGATCTGGGAAAGCTGTTTCAAAAGAAAGGCCAGAATTAATCACTCTAGCAGCAACTGCAGTAAAGAGTGCAAAAAATCAAACAAAACTTTTGTGTGGAGCTGGAATAGTTTCTGGGCAAGATGCAAAAAAATCAATTGAGCTTGGATCGAGTGGAATACTTGTTGCCAGTGGTATTGTAAAAGCCAAAAATTGGCAAAAAATTATTGAAGAATTTGCAAAGGCAATGGTTTAAAATCCCCTATTTTTTCATTGAATAACCTAGGACAATCAACACATGAAATCAATATATTTTTTCGATGAAGGCGATGGAAAAAATAGAAAGCTGCTAGGTGGAAAAGGAGCTGGGCTTTGTGAAATGACTAGATTGAAGCTTCCAGTACCTCCAGGATTTGTAATTACAACTGAAGTTTGTAAAAATTACTATGAGAATAACAAAATGCTTCCAAAAAATCTAATTTCTGAAGTTAAAAAGAACATTGCAAAAATTGAGAAAAAAACGGGTAAGAAATGGAACTCAAAAGAAGATCCTCTACTAGTTTCAGTTCGTTCAGGAGCAACAATATCTATGCCGGGTATGATGGATACTATTCTTAATCTTGGTTTGAATGAGGAAACAGTCTTAGGGCTAGCTAAAAAAAGCAACAATCCAAGATTTGCATGGGATTCGTATAGGAGATTTGTCCAATTATTTGGCAAGGTAGTGTTTGGCGTTAATGATCAAAAATTTGATGAAATTTTAGATCATGCCAAAAAAAATCAAGCAGTTCAAGCAGACAGCGCATTAAATGAAAAATCTCTAAAGCAAGTTGTACTGGAATACAAAAAAATCTGTGAAAAATACACTGGTCGACCATTCCCAAACGATCCGTTTGAGCAGTTAGAGCTAGCAATAAAAGCGGTGTTTAATAGTTGGATGGGAGAGCGTGCAATAGTTTATCGAAATAAAAACAACGTAACTAAAGATATTGCAGATGGGACAGCGGTAAATGTTGTAAGCATGGTTTTTGGCAACATGGGTAATGATAGTGCGACTGGAGTTATTTTTACAAGAAATCCAGCTGATGGAACAAAAAAGATCTTTGGGGAGTATCTTGTAAATGCGCAAGGGGAAGATGTTGTTGCTGGAGTAAGAACTCCAAAACAAGTTGATCAACTAGAATTAGAATTACCAGACACTTACAAACAATTACTCAATACTTGTAAAAATCTTGAAAAACATTACAAAGAACCACAAGACATAGAATTTACAGTTGAGCAAGGTAAATTCTACTTATTACAAACTCGTTCTGCAAAAATGAATGCAGCTGGAATGGTTAAAACATCGGTAGATATGACAAAGGAAAAACTCATCACACGGGATAGGGCTTTACTTCGCTTGAATGCTGATCAGCTAGAACAATTGTTACATAATACAATAGATCCAAATGCAAAAGGATATGCACGGTTTACCAAAGGCATTGCGGCATCTCCAGGGGCTGCAAGCGGGGTCGCAATATTTGATGTAAAGAGAGCTGTAGAAAAAGGGGATAGTGGCATAAGTGTGATCTTGGTAAGAGAAGAAACAAAACCTGAAGATGTTCCTGCCTTTTTTTCATCAGTTGGAATACTCACTAGCAGAGGAGGAAAGACTTCACATGCTGCAGTAGTAGCTCGAGGAATGGGAAAGGCCTGCATTGTTGGTTGTACTGAGCTAAAAATTGATTATGAGGCACAAAAATGCCAAGCAAATGACAGAGTGATTTCGGAAGGAGATGTAATTACAATTGACGGAAGTACCGGAACTGTATTTTTAGGAGCAGTTCCTACAATAAAACCAGAGATAACTGAAGATTTTAAGACAATTCTTAATTGGTCACAGAAGGCAAAAAAAATTGGAATTCGCGGGAACGCAGATACTCCTGATGGTGCTAAATTAGCAAGACAGTATGGGGCAGAGGGAATTGGTTTGTGTAGAACAGAAAGGATGTTCAATGCAAAAGACCGAATTGGATTATTTGTTGATATGATCATGGCAAAAACAATTGAAAAAAGAAAACAAGTTTTAGAAAAACTAGGAGAATTACAAAAAAGTGACTTTTTACAAATTCTCAAGGCAATGGAAGGATATCCAGTTACCATAAGATTACTTGATCCTCCATTACACGAGTTCTTGCCAAATCCAGAAGAACTTGCAGATAAATTACGAAAACTAGAACAACAAAACACAACTCCTGAGATTGAGAAAACAAAAACTGTTCTAGAGCGAGCAAGGGATTTAGCTGAAATAAACCCGATGATGGGTCATCGTGGCGTACGTCTAGGTATTACTTATCCAGAAATTTATGAAACACAAATAAGGGCAGTATTTGAGGCAGCAGCTGAATTAATGATGCAAAAAGTTGATGCACGTCCTCAGATAATGATTCCACAAGTAAGTAGCATAACAGAATTAAATCTTATCAAAAGAATTTATGATTCAATAAAAGCAGAGATAGAAAAAAAATACAATATGAAAATTAAAATTAATTTTGGTACTATGATTGAAGTAGTACGAGCTGCCCTTACAGCAAATGAGTTAGCAGACACTGCAGAATTTTTCAGCTTTGGAACAAACGATCTTACACAAGGAACATTTAGCTTTAGTAGAGAAGATGCAGAAGGAACATTCCTTCCAGAGTATCTAGACAAAGAGTTGCTTGAAACTAGTCCATTTCAATCCCTTGATGTAAACGGAGTCGGAAGTTTAATGAAAATTGCGATTGAAAAGGGCAGAAAAATTAAACCTAAACTTGAGATAGGAATATGTGGAGAACATGGAGGAGACCCACGTTCCATTAATTTCTGCCATAATTCTAGCCTAGACTATGTTAGTGCCTCACCACACAGAATACCAATAGCTATTGTAGCAGCAGCTCAGGCAGCTCTTGCTAAACTGTCTGGGTCTAAAAGCAAAAAAACCGCTAAAAAATCAAAGAAAATGACCAAAAAGAAGGCAAAAAGACGATAGTTTTTGTTAAATGGTTTAAAACCAATAAACCTAATTCTAATTTCAAATGCTGCCTAGAATAGATACCATCAAGCAATTAAGGACAAAGCTTGGCATTACTCAAAAAAAGCTTGCAAGCATAGCTGGTGTGAGTACATCTATGATTAATCAAATAGAATCTGGGCGTAGCCAGCCAAGCTATGAAACTGCAAAAAGAATCTTTGATAATTTAGCTACACTTGAAGGGCAAACATCCCCATACAAAGCTGGTGATTTTTGTAGCAAGGATATTGTGAAAATAAAACCAACTAATACTTTGCTTGAAGCAATTGAAAAGATGCACAAATACTCAATTAGTCAGATTCCAGTTTTTGATGGAAATGTTGCTGTTGGAGTAGTATCGGATGACGGGATAATGAAACATTTAGCAGATGTTGGGGAGTCTGAGTTAAAACATGCAAAGCTGTCTGAAACAATGGATCCGCCTCCACCAATAGTAGATTACGACACTCCAGCAAATGCTTTAGTTCCGTTGATTAGATTCTCAAAGTGTATTTTAGTTTCAAAAAAATCAAAATTTGTTGGAATTATTACTGCATCAGATACTTTGAAAATGATGGAATAAATTGTCCAAGTGTGGAGAATGATATGAGTATATTGAGAAACAAAGTAGCATTTATTCAATTGAGAATGTTTTGTAAAATTTCATTAATATAATCAACTTTTTTTGTCTAACTTCCTTTTCCAAGTTTTAAGAAATTTAAGCTAAATGAAACTAGTATTAAGCATACAAAAACGAGTAATAGAGCATAAACTCTCGAAACTAAAAAATGAGCTCAATTCATTAGAGGAGTAATCCTCTTCAATTTTTCATAATTTTGGATGAGAGCATAACTCTGCTAGAACACCGTTTAGAGATTTTGGATGGATGAAAATCACTTTAGTTCCTTCTGAACCTGGTCTAATTTTGCCTAGAAATTGAATTCCACATTCTTCCATTCGCTCTACTTCACCTTCAATGTTATCAGTTTGTAAAGCCACATGGTGCAACCCTGGACCTTTTTTATCCAAAAATTTCTTAATCGGACTCTCATCATTCATTGGTTGCATCAACTCAATTCGTCCATTCTCCAAGGGAATTATAGCAAGTTTAACACCCTCTGATTCTACTGTTTCAAATTCAACGGTATCAACACCTAGGGCCTCTTGGTAGATTTTTGCAGATTCCTCTACATTATTTACAGCAATTGCTATATGATCAATTTTCATCTAAAACACTTCCTTAGGTCTATACTCTCCAAATACTTCTCTGAATGTATTACTAATCTCACCAGTTGTAGCATATGCCTTTACTGAATCAAGAATGTAGGGCATCAAGTTTTCCTCACTTTCAGCAATAGATTGCATCTTAGATAATGCATGCTCCACTTTGTTGTTATCTCGAGTGCTTCGTAATTTCTTAAGCGCTTTATGTTGCTGGATTTCTACTGTATCATCAATACGAAGAAGTTCTTGTTTTGTAGGTTCTGTCTCGGAGAACTTGTTTACACCTACAATTACTCTTGAGTTATTATCAATTTCTTTTTTTAATCTGTAAGCGTTTTGCTGAATTTCAGATTGGAAGAAGCCTTTTTCAATTCCTTTTATAGAACCGCCCATTTTTTCTATCTTTTTTAGATATTTCCATACTCCATCTTCAATTTCATCACAAAGTTCTTCAAGATAGTAGGAGCCTGCCATAGGATCAACAGTTCTTGTAACTCCACTTTCATGAGCTACTATCTGTTGCGTACGTAGTGCTATCTTTGCCGACTCTTGTGTAGGTAATGCAAGTGCTTCATCTCGTGAATTTGTATGCAACGATTGAGTTCCCCCAAGAACTGCTGCAAGAGATTGAATTGCAACTCGGACAATGTTATTGTCGGGTTGTTGGGCAGTCAATGATTCACCACTTGTTTGAGTATGGAATTTTAATTGTAAAGATTTTGGATCTTTTGCATGAAATCTTTCTTTGAGAATTTTAGCGTAAATTTTTCTTGCGACTCTAAACTTTGCAACTTCTTCAAATAACTCTATTGTGCAACAAAAAAAGAAAGATAGTCTTGGTGCAAAATCATCAATTTTCAAACCTCGATCGATACAAGTTTGAATGTATTCAATACCGTTAGCGATAGTAAAAGCCACTTCTTGAATTGCAGTTGCCCCAGCTTCTCTCATATGATATCCAGAAATTGAAATTGGATACCATTGAGGAACCTCTTTAGAACAATATTGTATCATGTCACCAATTAAACGCATTGAGGGTATTGGTGGATAGATGTAGGTATTTCTAGCAATGTATTCTTTTAGAATATCATTTTGAGTTGTTCCTCGAAGATCTTTACTACTAAATCCTTGAGATTGACCAACTGCAATATAGTAAGCAAGTAATGTTGATGCAGTTGAATTAATCGTCATCGATGAACTTACGTTTCCTAATGGGATTCCATCAAATGCAGTCATCATGTCTTTTAAGGACGAAATCGAAACACCGACTTTACCAACTTCACCTTCTGCTTGAGGAGAGTCGGGGTCATACCCAATCTGAGTTGGAAGGTCAAATGCCATACTAAGACCTGTTTGACCTTTTTCTAACATGAACTTGAAGCGTTTGTTTGTTTGTGCCGCATCCCCAAATCCTGAATACTGACGCATTGTCCAAAATCTTTCACGATACATTTCTTGATGTATTCCTCTAGTAAAGGGATATTTTCCTGGTTCTTCTTTTTTTATTTTCTTTGGTATCTGATAAAAAGGTTTTATAGGAATTTCAGAATCAGTGAAATATGTTTTTGTGTTTTGAGGTTTTATTTTTTTCATAAAAATCACTTTGTGATATTTTTTGAGATTTTATCTGCAGCTTCAAATGGATTCATTTTTTTTGATTGAACTTGTTTGAGATATTTAGAATAATTATTACCAGAGGCAAACATAGAATCAATTTTGATTTTAATATTATTTAAAACAATATCCTTTAGTTCAGATTCTAGACGAAGTTTTTCAGTATCTTTTTTGGTCTTTTGTTTTTCTTTCATCATTTTCAATAAAATTTTTGAAAATTCTAGTATGCCATTTGAAGATTTGGTAGAGGTCATCAAAATCACGGGATTTTTTTGAGAATCTCCAATATAGTTTTGTACAGCTTGAAAAAGCTGTGCTGCACCAGATAAATCACTTTTGTTTACAATGTAGATATCGCCAATTTCTGTCAATCCGGCTTTAATTGTCTGAATACTGTCACCAGTATGAGGATTAAAAACAACTACCGTTATGTCTGCAATTTTTGCAATTTCAATTTCTGTTTGACCTGCACCCACACTCTCAATAATTATTGGATCAAACCCTGCATATTCTAATATACGAACACTATTTCGCAAAGAGTTTGAAACTGCTCCAGTTGCGCCTCTTGATGCAATACTGCGAATATATGTTCCTGAATCAGTTGACTCAGTCATCCTAACTCTATCACCTAGAATTGCACCCCCAGTGACATGACTTGTAGGGTCTATCGCTAAAACGGCCGGTTTGGTTCCCAATTTTTTTAAATGCATTACAGTTTTGTTAATTAAAGAGCTTTTTCCTGCACCTGCAGGTCCGGTAATTCCTATTGTCATTGCTTTTCCTGAACTTTTGAATATTTTTTTGATTAGCGTTCTAGATGCTTTAGGATCATTTTCAATTAATGAGATAGCTTTTGCAATAGCTCCTCGTTTGCCTTTTTTTAAATCAGTCGTAAGATCCAATTATGTGATATTTCTTTGACCTACAATAAAATCTTGCAGGTAACAAACATCCATCACATTTTGCTGAATATTATTGGGGCAGGGGGTTCACTTGGGGTATGAATTTCTGTTTTTATTCCTATTTTGCCAAATTCCTCATGTTCAACTACAAAGGTTACGGGATTGGTTTTCCAACCATATTTTGGAGTCTCAGAAAATAGGACTCTTTCGGAAAATTCCGAGCCGACAAAGGTTTTTTGAAATGACTCAGGCATTCCTAATATTTCAAGCACTACTGATTTTGTTTTACTTGAATTATCAATGAAAGATATTTCCACATAACCTTCCTCCTCTAGATATATTGCATCAACATTGAATGTATTTGCAAATAACTCTCTATCAATAGAGTATGATTCAATTAAAAACAAAACAGCTAAGATACTCACTAATATAATTGAAATAATTGGAATCAATTTTCGAGTCATAATTAATCATTTATAATTTAGTGAATTCATTTTTTATTTGTTTTAAAAATTTAGAATTGATTCTAATTCGTTCTAATGTTTGCGCTAATGTCATTTCTGTTCCTGGAGTAGGATTCTTTTTAAAGAAATTTTTAATCTCGTTTTGCATTGTGTCGTCTCCAAATAATGAAATACTTGCTACGATTCTATTTGCAATTGGGTTACCTTGACCAAATTTTTTACTTAAAGGCTTCCAGTTTATTTTTAGCCAAGGCCACATGATCTTTTTTCCATAAGGATTACCTGCAATACGAATGATTGGAAGAGCTAGATTTTGTGAACGAACTTCCTTACCTAAGATAAATTTGAGAGTTTTTAGAAGTAATTTCTCATCTTTAAAGTAGCACATGGCTGTAAGTACTCGTAATTTTGCTTCCTGGCTAGAAGATTTTCTGTAAATCTGAATCAGTGTCTCAAAAGTACCATTATCCCCATTCCATGCTACAAGCGAAAATATTACTTCAAGTAAATCTGGTTTAATTGTTTCATGTTTTTTAAGATGAGCATCAAATCTTAGTTGGGCTTCTTCTAGTATTTCTTTATCATCTAATTTTCCAAGTACTGTAAGTACCATTCCTCGAAGTAAAGTATCTGTGTGTTTTTCATCTTTTTTTGCATCCCATCCCAATGTATCAAAAAGTTGTCTGAAATAATTATGTGTGTATTGTTTTATGTGAGCTACAAAAGGTTCATGATATGAAATAAAATAAAGAAAATTTAGATTATTTGCTACATTAACACGAGAAAGATAATTTTGCTCTTGAATATATGCTTCTGTAAAATCAAGATACGTAGAAATGTTTTCATTGCCAGAAACACAGATTGCAAATAAATCATTTTGTATATTCCATCGGTCAATGTGATTTAGTTTTTTTTCTTCTACAAGTGGTTTTAACATTGAAAGTAACTCTTCATCGTACTTGACTCTCAAAAATCCTGTTTTTGAAGAATTAACAACTGGAAAAAGTTCTTTTCCTAGAGAGAATGATGATGTTTTTGTACTCATCAACTTTGGTGTAACACTTTTCCCTGTACCAATAGAAATAGGAATTTGCCAAGAACCTTTTTGATATTTTGTATCGGATTCAAGTAAAAATCGTTTTTGCGTCAAGATGAGTTTAGAATTTTTCTTTTTTGCTTCTATTAGTGGGAATCCAACTTGGCGGATCCAACTATTCATCATTGGTTTTACAGGTTTTTTTGATATTTTGCCAATTGAATCCCAAAGTTCGTGACCTGCTGCATTTCGATATTTGTGTTTTGTAAGGTAATGATGTAAACCGGTTCTAAATTTTTCCTTTCCAACATAATGTTCTAACATTCGTAAAATACATCCACCCTTATCGTAACTAATGCTATCAAAAATTTCTCTAATCTCAGAGGGTTTTCTAACTTTGACATCAATTGGGTGGGAGGTTTTTAGGCCATCTAACATCATTGCAGCATTCATTGATGTCTCTAAAAATTGGTCCCAAAGATCCCATTCGGGGTAAAATTCATCAACTATTTTAGTTGCCATATAGGTAGCAAAGCTCTCGTTTAGCCACAGATCATTCCACCACTTCATAGTAACTAGATTCCCAAACCATTGATGTGCGAGTTCATGAGAAATTACTTCGGCGATGAATTGTTTTGTTTTAGTAGAGGAAGTTTTTGGGTCATATAACAAGATAGTTTCTCTAAAGGTAATTGCCCCCCAATTTTCCATTGCACCAGAAGCAAAATCAGGAACTGCAATCATGTCAAGCTTTGGCAAAGGGTATTTTATACCAAAATATTTTTCGTACGATCTTAGAAATTTTTTAGTAAAGTCAAGAGCAAGTTTTCCTTTTGCTTTGTTACCTTTTGTTGTAACAATACGAACAAGTATTTTGCCAAGTTTACTTGTAAGAAATTCAAATTCTCCTACCCCTAAATAAAGAAGATATGTTGACATTATTGGAGTTCTAGAAAATTTGTATCTGTATCTGCTGCCAATCTTTTTCTTTGAGATAACAGGCATGTTAGAAATTGCTGTAAGATTATTATCAGTGATAATACTTATATCAAATGTAGCTTTTGCCTCTGGTTCATCCCAGCATGGAAATGCTCGTCTTGCATCAGCAGCTTCAAATTGAGTAGTAGCAAGATATTTTTTTTGACCTCTTGCGTCTTTGTATTCACTTTTGTAAAAGCCTAATAGCCTATCATTGAGTATACCAATAAATTCTAGACAAAGTTGTGCAGAATCATTGATTTTTTGTGATAAGTGAATTGTGAGTAATTCATTTTTTTCATCAATTTTTGAGGTAGCCTTTACTGTTCGACCTTGCCAGAGGATATGACACTTTTTTATCTTCAGCTCTGAAGCATTAAGAGATATTATCTTAGTAGGTTTTGAGATTTTTATTTCGATTGTTTCTTTTCCATTGAATGTAAAATTCCTAAGATTTGGTTCAAATTCTAAAGAATAATTGACAGGTCTAATCATGATACGATAAGAATGAAAAATTTACTCTATTTGTCCCTTTCAGATAATATGTTGTATTCATGAGCGGATTTAGCAGATACCATTGAACTAGTTTTCCCAGACATAATCTGATGGGATCAAAGTTTGGAAGATTTTTCTTCGTAGTCCAACAAAGATTTTAAGTTCTCATGGCGTATTTGCTAAATATGAAGCAAAAAGCCGCCTCTAGAAGTATCAAAATCCTAGTTGCAAAATTAGGCCTAGATGGACATGATAGGGGAGCATTGGTACTATGTAGAGCCTTTAGAGACGCTGGAATGGAGGTAATCTATTCTGGATTATTTGCCACCCCTGATAGAATTTCTCAAATAGCTGAAGATGAGGATGTTGATGCTATTGCTCTCAGTCTTCTAAATGGTGCTCACAACACATTATTTCCACGAGTTGTAAAGGCATTGCAAAAAAAAGGAATCAAGGATGTTTTAGTAGTTGGAGGCGGAGTAATTCCAGAAGAAGACAAAGAAGGACTAGTTAAAGCAGGAGTATCAGGAGTTTTCGGACCTGGAACACCGCTAACCTCAATTATTGAACACATTACAAGTGGGGTTTCAAAGCTAAGAAAAATTTAAAAATTTATTTCAAAATAGTTATTCTGTAGAGTCAGGCCACATCATTTTTCGCATCTTCTTGCCAACTTGTTCAATTTGATGGGATTCTAACGCTTTCATATAACGATCAAAAGCATTTTTACCATTTTTTTCATAGTCACTTAACCACTCTTCGTTAAAAGTACCATCCTTTATCTGACCCAAAACTTTTTTCATTTGTTCTTTATTTTCTTTGTTCATTACAACTGGTCCACGTGTAAGACCGCCATATCGTGCAGTTTCACTAACTCGTCTATACATTCCACCAATCCCATAGCGCTGAATCATATCTACAATTAATTTTAACTCGTGTAAAACTTCAAAGTATGCAATTTCTGGCTGATAACCAGCTTCGACAAGTGTTTCAAATGCATTAGTTATCATCGAAGCTGAACCACCACATAGATCAGCTTGTTCACCAAACCAATCGGTCTCAACTTCCTCTTTGAAAGTAGTTTGTATCACTCCAGCTCTTGTACTACCAATTGCTTTTGCAATTCCTAATGTTCTATCCCATGCAGTCTTTGTATAATCTTGATTGACAGCAACAATTGAAGGGGTTCCAAATCCATCAAGATATGTTTCTCTTACTTTTGAACCAGGGCCTTTGGGGGCCACCATAATAACATCGACGTTGCTTGGGGCTTCAATCCATTTCCAATGAATTGCCGCAGCATGAGAAAAAGAAAGTGCATTTCCTTGAGAGATATGTGGTCCAATTTCTTCTTTGTATATTTTGGATTGAACCATATCAGGTATTAAGACATGAATAATATCTGCCTCTTGGCATGCTTTTGCCACTGACACTACTTTATGGCCATCGTCTTGAGCTTTTTTCCAGCTAGAGCCTCCTTCTTTTAATCCAACAATTACGTTCAGACCAGAATCCTTCATGTTATTTGCTTGAGCATCACCTTGAATTCCATACCCAATTACAGCAATGACCTGATTTTTGATAGGATCTAGGCTTACATCGTCATCTTTCCAAGTTTTTGCCATGCTAGCCATCAAATTATTGCAAATTTAAAGTCTTTTGGCTTTGAAATGTCTGGAAAAAATTACAAACAATTTCTTAACTAATTTTACAGCGATATAACTCCAGATGGCTCGAGTAATCAAAGAAAATAAATTTCAAGAAAAAGTTACATTCATTTTAAATGATGTAGCTGAGGTCGTGCTGAATTGGAATTTAGGTCATTTAACAAATGATGAAGCCATAAAAAAAATTAACAGCGCTTTTGCTAAACAGGATTTCTTTGCTTCATAGTTTTTTTAATGAAGAAATCTACGTAGGCGCTGTTTGGGAAAAATTACAAACAATTTCTTATGTATTTCTTTGTACATAATAATACTGAACGAGAGTTACGTTATTACCTAACATCTTGGTAGTTGTGTTTCATTTGTGACTCGTTCTATTTTATTTTTACTTTGAATGGTTTATTTGAATCTGTTTCGAGTATTGGACTGGATGAGTATTTCAACTTCTGTTCTATGCTCAGGACAATAAAGCTCTACTTTTTTACAAGCTGGACAATTCAGATATTTTCTATAATCAATTGATTCTATATCAAATTCTAGGTTTTCTACCCCATCCCACCATTTTATTCCCATAAATAGCTGAAAAATTCATCCTTTATAGATCATTCTATCAAATTCTACTTTTCATTCAGAATTGATATTGGGTCAGATGTATATGATCTTATTACAAGTCAAACATTTTACTTTGACATTATTATCATCAAGGCGCTCAAATTTCTTAGATCCACAGCCAGGACAAATAGGACATGCCCTCAATCCTTTCAATTAAAACTCCTGAGGTTTGGTATCAGTCTTCAATATTGTCTTAATTCTCCTTACACCATTAATATTTTTAATAAATTTAGAAACTGCAGAAGGAACAAGATTTTCCCATTCTTTGTCATTTCCTATCATTTGTCTTATTTTTGTAGCATTATACTTGGTTCTATCTAGGAATTTAGGAGAAACTACTTTGTATCCAAAATCTCCTAATAACATTATAACATAATCATTACCGCTGTATACCTTATCAAAATTAGGTAGAGAAGATTTTAGATAGGAGGCCCAGGTTGCGACATTGAATTGGTTTTCAACTGCAATAATATAACATCTGTTAAGATCTATACTATTTTCTTTTAATGTTTGATGAATCATTTCTATTCTTTCACCAGATGTAAAAGGATCTTTTTCAATGTAATTGAATTGCGAACCAGTAAGGGCAATTATTATTTCATCACATTCATTTAGAATTTGTTTAACTAGTTCTAAGTGACCTAAATGAAATGGTTGAAATCTTCCCATCATTAAACCGCGCATATCTTTAGACTGATTTTGATTTAATTAAATGTGTAAGTGCTGTTTATGTATTGATAATCGTATATTTCAATACAGAATTACTATCTATAGGACCTTGATCACATTTCATGATAAATCCGTGCAAGTCTTCAAGTAGTTTTATCTTTCCTGTTTTTTCATCTTTAAAGCTAAAATTAAATACATCTTGGTTAATGACTCCACAAACACTTTGTTCTGCCATTTCACTATCATATTTTTGATCAAGCGTAATTGCAATAACTGATTCTTTTTGGATACGTATATCTTCAATAAAGTAAATACTTCTGCTCTGATGTGGACACCAACCACTTAGAAATGCCTCAACCATATTGCGATTACTACAATCAATGTCAGTTACAGGATGGAGCTCAGTAGAGTAAATTTTTATAGGGTTTTCAAGAGAATTTAATCTAGATTTTAGATCTTCAACTTCATCTTTGAGCTGAAAAATAATTGCTGCTGAATTGATTTCTGGAGTTAGTAAAGGCATTTTGTCTGGTATTACTCCATATTTTAATTCCTGGAAAAAACTAAAAATCATACTCAAAGGATTTGATGAATTTTTATCCTCATCGGCAAAAGCCAAAGTAATTGACGTAACTATTCCTACTATCAAAGCAATTACTATTGCAAAGAGAATCCTTGATTTCTGCCCCATTAAGGAACAAAAGTCATTATTTTACTAAAGGAGGGGGGAAAATTTCTCTAAAAAAGAGTTCCAGATTGGTAAAAACCCTACAAAATCTTCCCACTGCCAAGGATTCTGACAGTAGGAGATTCAGGTTTTAAAATAATACAGATTTCATTTTTATCACAGACAACAGGCTTGTCGAGTTGCAATGTAAAGGGTTTGATTGATTTGAATTTTGCAGCTTTGATTTGCATTCCAATACTTACAAGGCACATCTGATTTTCTGAGATTGTACTTTTGTAGAAAGGGTTTTGAATAAAGTCAAGTTCTATCTCAGACTGGATATTTTGTGAATCATCTTGGCACAAATAATCTCCTCTATTTACATCATCGACTGTAATGCCTTTTACTGACAGTCCCACTCGTGCTGGAGATGATGCTTCTTCTACAGGATCATCGTGCATTTGAATTGATTTTATCATAACATCTGCCCCATTAGGAAATAATTTTAGATTATCATATTGCTTTACCTTTCCTTGAGTTACTTTTCCTAACACTACAGTACCAACGCCTTTGACATCAAAGCAGTGATCAATTACAATTTTGGTTTTGCCTTCTTTTGTTATAGGTTCTAGTTTGTTAATTTCTTGTTTGATATCAGAAGACGAAACACGTTTGTAATGTTCTAAAACTGTACCTTTAATCATAGCAGACAATCTATTTTCATCTACTTCATATGTATGGCTGATAATTCCTTCTTTTCTCTTTAACACATCTAATGCAATTATTTGTTCTCCAGTAAACTTGTCCAATGAACCAATATAGAATATTACATATTCTGCTAGGTTAATTGCTTGAAATAACGGTTGTATTTTGTCAGGAAATCCATTTGGTGCAATCCAGGTTCTAATTATATCAGATTCTTTTTTATCAAATAAAGTCATATCTGTAGAAGTTCCTTTTTTACCAAAATCATTGGCAATTGATTGTTCGCCTAATACTACAAAGTTAACAGACTTGACCATGTTTTTTATGTATTGATTGATTTCATTTTAAGCGTTGGTTTTTATTCAATAGATTATGGAAATGATTTCAACATAGCAGAATAGCTTACAAACCTATGATTTTTTGGATAAACTCTAATTTGAATAATTTTTGGTATTGTTTTACCTGTAATTCCAAGGTATCCTAAAGGGTTTTTTACTGAACCATTTTTATGAGATTGTTTTAAAACTTCATCAATTGGACTGTAGTAATTTTTAACTCTATTTTGAACAATTTTTTGTAAGAGTTTTCCATATTTTTTAATTCCAAAAATATCATTCGGAAGTGATGAACCAAAAAAATAAACGCTTTCCACAATACCTTGATTTTTAGAACTATATGCTAGTTTTTTGATTGCACTCAAAATGACTTCAGTGCCAAGCGAATGACCAATTAATCTAATCTTTGTATTTGGATTTTTTTTCTTAAAATCAATTATGAATTTTGAAAGGTTGTATCCATTTTCTTTGGCGATTTTTTGACCAACATGAAGTGCCTTTAATGCAGATTTTTTCAGGTGTGCGCCTTTGGTATTAGAATCATAACTATATCCTATAACTGGGTAAACGTAGCCCAATTGCTTTAGTCGTTTTTTGATAATCATAAACTTCTGAATTGCACCTGCTTTATCATTACGAAGTCCATGAATCATGATTACGATTTCCTTTTTTTCTGATAACGTTTGAAAACTTTTTTTTGGATAGAGATAATATGAATTGTTTTTGATTTTTTCTCCATTAGATAAATCATAATAACCCCTTGTAGAAATTCTTGGGATGTTTTTTGTTTTCAATCTAATTTTTATTTCCTAGCTTTTTCTTATGTTTTTCAATATCGGATTCTTCTACCTTTACAAATATTGGAGATGGAGATCCTAGGATATGCCCATCTTTTATTGATAATTTAGACATTGAATCCCAACTTTGTTCTGAAACATTACCTTCCATTCCCAATTGAGTCCAGATTTTTTGAGCAGATTCAGGAATAAACGGGTATAGGGCGATGGCAATACTACGCACAGCGTTAGCTGAAAGATAAACACAGGTATTGGTTCCTTTTCCATTTTTCCAAGGTTCCTTGTGTTGAAAATATTGGTTAAAGTGAGCAGAAAATTCTAGAATTTTTTTCAGTGCACGGTCCAAATGATTTTGTTCCATCAAATTACTTACTTCTTGTGAAAAATTTTTGATCTTTTCTTGTGCATCTTTATCTAATTGATCTAGTTCTTCCACAGTTGGAATTTTACCACCAAAGCTCTTTTTTGTAAATCCTAATGCTCTGTTAACAAAGTTCCCTAAATTACCTATAAGTTCTGAATTAATTTTCATAGCAAATTCATCCCAATCAAAATTAATGTCATCTTGTGAATATGGATTGATGGCAATTAGATAAAATCTCAAATAATCCGTAGGATAATATTTAAGAAATTCTTTTAGGCCAATATACCAGTTTCTGCTTTTTGAAATCTTTTTTGATTGTAATGTAAGATGTCCTCTAGTAGGGATATAATCAGGAAGTTTGTATTCTTCTCCAATTCCAATTCGCATTGCAGGCAAAAACAAATAGTGGTGGTAAACAATATCTTTGCCAATAAAATGATAAACATCGGCTGAATTCCAGAACTCTTTACCATCAATTCCTTTATCATTAAGAAACTTCAAAGCAGTTGAAATGTAAGCGAGATGATTATCAAACCAGCCATAAAATACTTGTCCTTGAGAATCAGGTATTGGAACGCCCCAAGAAATATCACGAGTAATATCCCAGTCAATTAATCCAGAGTTTATCCAATTTTGAACATATTTTTTTACATCTTTTTGAAGATAGGGTGCATTATCAAGATATTTGTTAAGTTGTTCTGAAAAATTTTTCAGTTTAAAAAAATAATGTTTAGTTTTTTCTTTTACAGGAGTTTGCCCGCAAATAGAACAGTGGGGGTTTTTAATTTCTTCTGGAACCCGACCACATTTTTCACATAAATCTGAATATTGGTCTTCAGCTTGACAATAAGGACAAGTTCCTATTACATATCTGTCTGGAAGAAACTTTTTATCGTAATTACAATAGAATTGGATAATTTCTGATTCGTAAATATGTCCTGCATCTTGCAATTTTTTGAAAACACTTTGAACAAAGGCAATATTTTCTTTTGAGCTGGTTTTGTAGAAAAGATCAAACGCAATGTTAAATGCAGAAAAATCCTCAAAATCACGTTTATTCCAGTAGGCAACATATTCTTCTGGACTCTTTCCTTCCTTCTCAGATTGAATAAGAATTGGTGTTCCATAATCATCTGATGCACAAATGTAATATGCTTCAACACCTTTTTGCCTAAGAAATCTAGTTGTAACGTCAGCAGGCAAATAGGTTGATGCAACATGCCCTAAATGGATCTCCCCATTTGAATATGGGAGGGCGCTTGTAATGATTGCCTTATCCCTCATGATACTGCATTTCTGAATATTAACTAACTTAAGTATAACCTAAAGAGTGCTCCGTACTGAACGAGAATTGTTCAAAGGCACGAGCTTGAGAGTTATCAGTACGGAACCTTATCTTAGATAAAAATTCATTAAATAAACTGTTTATGCATTTGTTGATCTAGATTATCAGTTACAAGTTTTAGATAGAGATTAGCTGTTCCAGTTAGTTCCAACTATTCATATATCTGAGTTGCTCGTTTGTGAGCTTGTCTATTTTTACATTCATTGCATTTAATGCATCAAATGCAATTTGTCTGTCAATTTCTTTTGGAACTGGAATGACTGTATTTGTCATTTTTTTATGATTTTTGAGTATGTATAGAATTGAACCAAGTTGGTTTGAAAATGATTGAGCCATAACCTCGGCTGGATGGCCCTCTGCAGCAACTAGATTTGCAATTCTGCCCTTACCAATAAGATAGATTTTCTTGCCATTTGTTAGAGTACATTCATCTAGATTTGGACGAATTTCTCTGACTGATTTTGATTTTTTAAGTAAAAAATCAGCATCAACTTCAACATCAAAGTGACCCACGTTTCCAACAATTGCACCATCTTTCATTTTCAATAGATGCTCTTTTCTAATTACACTAGTCATTCCAGTACAAGTTATGTAAATATCACCAATTTTTGCAGCTTCTGCCATAGGCATTACTTCATATCCATCCATATGAGCCTCAAGTGCTTTGACTGGATCCACTTCAGTAACAATAACTTTTGAACCCATTCCATGCGAACGTGCAGCAACTCCTTTGCCTACCCAGCCATACCCAACAACTACAACACGTTTTGAGGCAAACAGTAGATTCATTGCTCTAAGATAACCGTCAATGGTACTCTGTCCAGTTCCATATCTATTATCAAACATGTGTTTGGTATCAGCGTCATTAACTGAGATAACAGGATAACGAAGTTTTCCTTGTTTTTCAACTGCTTTTATTCTATTAACACCTGCTGTAGTTTCTTCTGTGGCACCTAAGATCTTTAATGATTGATTTTGTTTTCCAAAGTGAGCTTTGATGTTTAAATCAGAACCATCGTCAGTAAGAATTTGTGGTTTATGATTGAGAACTTGTTGAATGCACCAATCATATTCTTTTGCTGTTTGACCAGCCCATGCATACATGTGAATTCTTTGCGATGCCAAAAATGCAGCGATATCATCTTGTGTAGTTAATGGGTTTCCTCCACAAGCAGCAACAGTTGCACCGAGCTCTTTTGCCCCCATTAACAAGACGGCTGTTTCTTTGGTAATATGCAAGCAAAATCCTAATGTTACTCCCTTAAGAGGTTTAGATTTTTTTAAACGATTCAGAGTATTGTCTAGTATCTGCATGTGGCTTCTTGCCCATTCGTAGGAAAGTTTTCCCTGTTTTGCAAGTTTTGGGTTCTTAATTTTACTCAATATTTTATCCCAGTTGATCCGTACTATAAAATTCTATCATAATATTATGAGAATCTAAATATGTAACAAGTTTAGTAAATTTTTAGATGGTATGGAAAAAAGTTGCTGAAAAAGATTCGATTGCAGTTGGAAAAGGAAGGGAGTTTAAAGTAGATGATAAAAAAATTGCAATATTTAATCAGAATGGCTATCATGGTATAGATGCAATTTGCGTTCATCAGGATGGGCATATTGCTCCAGGTAAATTAGATGGGGATATTGTAGAATGTCCTCTTCACTTTTGGCATTATAACATCAAAACCGGTAAATTAGTGGACTATCTAAAAGATGTAACACTTCAAACATACAAAGTTGAAGCACGAAATGATGGAATCTACGTGGATGTTTAGAATTTGACACAACTTTTATGATAAACCTGTTTTAAAACAAAATTAGTGAACGAAAAATTACTTGACGAGATTAAAAATCAGGATTATGCTGCCATTACAAAAAAAATAGAAGATTTTCTCAAAAACCAAGTTGTCAAAAATAATACAAATGGAGTAATTTTGGGGCTAAGTGGCGGAATTGATTCTTCGGTAATTACGTACCTTTGTGCCAGGGTTTTAAAAGAAAAAACACTTGCTTTGATAATGCCAGACACAAAAATATCTCCAGAAAAGGAAACTGAAGAGGCGCTAAAAATTATTGAAAAATTAGGAATAGCGTACAAACTACTTGACATTAATCTTATAGTTTCAGAGTATTCAAAATACATAGAACCAAATGAACGTGCATTAGGGAATTTAAGAGCACGTGTTAGAGCAAATTTACTTTACTATTATGCAAATTCAAAAAATTTACTAGTTGTTGGATCTAGTGATAAAAGTGAATTTCTTATTGGTTACTTTACAAAATTTGGCGATGGGAGTGCTGACATTCTTCCTATTGTTTCACTTTACAAAATTCAAGTAAGAGAGCTGGCAAGATTTTTGGGGGTTCCAGGGGGGATAATTACTCAAAAAAGTAGTCCAAATTTATGGAAAGGTCATATCGCAGAAGAAGAAATCGGTGTCAAGTATGAAGAGATTGATTCAATTTTATATTGTATATTTGAAAAAAAATTATCAATCGAGGAAACAGTTAAAGCTACAAATATTGAAAAGAATACTGTTGATAAAATCTACCAACTGTACAAAACCAGCGAACATAAGAGGATAACTGCAGCAAGGCCATGAAGGAGTAGAACCAACATGATGATTTTAGATACCCTAAGTCAGAAAGAAAAGGAGCTTGAAATTTCTGACAAAGTTAGAATCTATCTATGTGGAGTTACAGTTTATGATGAATCACATATTGGTCATGCAAGAACAATAATTGTTTTTGATGTTTTACGAAGATATCTTGAATCAAGAGGAATTGAAGTTGAATTCATACAAAATTTTACAGACGTTGATGATAAAATTATCATCAGAGCTAAGCGTGAGAATGTAAAGGCTTCATCTATAAGCTCTAGATATATTGAAAATTACTTTAAGGACTTTGATGATCTAAACGTTCTTCGGGCCACTAGATATCCAAAGGCAACAGAGCATATTCAAGACATGCAGAAGTTAATCATAGATTTAATTGAAAAAAAAATTGCATATGTTTCCAAAAATGGAGTTTATTTTTCTGTTTCAAAATTTCCAGGATATGGAAAGCTATCAAAGAAAAAAATAGATGACCTTTTGGCAGGTGCTAGAGTTGAAGTTGATGAAGCAAAAGATGATCCTCTTGATTTTGCATTATGGAAGTTTTCAAAAGATGATCCTTCTTGGGATAGTCCTTGGGGGAGGGGACGCCCTGGGTGGCATATTGAATGCTCTGCTATGAGTATCAAATACTTAGGAGATAATTTTGAAATTCATGGAGGAGGAAGGGATTTGATTTTTCCACATCATGAAAATGAAATTGCTCAATCAGAATCGCATACTTCAAAACCATTTGCAAAAATTTGGATGCATGTTGGAATGATTACCATAAATAATGAAAAAATGTCAAAATCAAAAGGAAATATCAAATCAATTCGGCATGTACTTGAAAATTGGGGGCCAAATATTATTAGGTTATTTTGTTTATCTGGGCATTATTCAAAACCTATAGACTATTCAGAAGAATTGCTGCAAGAAAACATAACAAAATGGAGACAGGTAGAATCAGCTTATTATGAAATGAAACTATCCGTAGGAAATGGAGATGTAACAAAAATTAAAAATGTTATTTCAGAATCTAAGAAAGAGTTTGAGTCAGCATTAGAAAATGATCTCAATACACATTTAGCTTTATCTACATTTTTTAAATTTGTAAATCAAATAAATCAACTTGCAGTATCTGACTCTCTTACAAAATCAATGGCTGACGTTGTACTACCATTTTTTGAAAAAATGGCAAACATTTTAGGTTTAATACTTCCAAAAATTTTAGAAATGGAAATTAGTTCTATAAATGAGCTTATCCAAAAGCGTGAATTATTAAGAACACAGAAAAAATTTCAAGATGCAGATAAAATTAGAGACCAAATATCACAAATGGGAATTGTACTAATTGATCATAAAAATAGAACTACGTGGATGAAGAAAGAAAAAATAAAATCTGATCACTCCTAAGAATTGAATTTGTAATTAGTTTCTAGATGATTTATGGAAAAGATTTCGTTTAACTGTCAATATTGCAAATATTGGGAGTGCAAAATACATTCCAATGTTTAACAAAATAACGCCCAACCCATAAACGAGCACCTCTTGTTCTGAATCAATATCAGCATAGTTTAGAATAGAAAGTGAAGAGATCATTGGGGTAATAGTTATCTTGACTGCTTCTTTGAAAAGTGGGTTTTCTCGTTCAATATCTGCTATCGTTGGAGAAAATAAGTAATAAAACTGGTTAAATCCATTCATAAATGAACTTCCTGAATTGGTTTGAAGCAAGGTATTGTCTCTTAATTCTCGTAATGATTGTACTTGGGGGGAAAGCTCCGAGCCAAAAGTAGCAGTCGCAATTAAACACCCACCTCCAGAATTACTTTCTTCTGCTTTACAATATCCATCAATTAAAACAGTTCCTGGGCCACAAACCCCAACCATTACTTCGGGTTCCTCTGCTACATCTGGATCTTCTACTCCAACTGCTTCAAATATTGTATAATCTGGAAAGTTTGAATCAAACCATTTTTTGTAAGCTGCTTCATTGTTGTATCTACCAATATAGTATTGAGGATCTTCGTTAGGATCTACAAAAGGTAAAATGGGTTTTTCAGAATCTTCAGAAAATGAACCAGGAATGGCTAATTCTATTGCTTCTTCTATAGTATAATCTGGGAAGTTTGAATCAAACCATTTTTTGTAAGCGGGTTCATCGTTGTATCTATCAAGATAATACTGGGCCCCTTTTTTGGGATCAATAAAGTCTGGAGTTTGTGGCTCGGGCTCTGGTTCTTTTTCTTGTGCTTTAGTTGTTGTACTAGCGTCTTCATATGAACCAGTACCGATCGAATTTATTGCATATACTCTGTAGAAATATGACGTTCCAGGTTTTAATCCAGTGTGTGAATATGTTGTACTTGTTGCAGTATTTTGGGAAATCATTTGGTAGTTTCCGCCTCCTTCACTTGCCTCAATTTTGTATCCGGTAATTGGCTCCCCTCCATTGTTTGATGGTACTTTCCATGAAAGATTAATCTGATTTTGTGATGTTGCAGTAGCTGCAAGGGAAGTTGGTTGACTAGGTTTTGTTTTAGTTACAGGAGGAGTCGAGATTACTGTAGGAGTTGCTAATGCTTCAATTGAAGGACCGCTGGTTCCTACTGAATTGATTGCATAAACCTTGTAGGTATAAGTTGTACCTGGAGTTCTCTCTGCATGAGTATAAGTTCTTGCGGTACTCCCAGTATTATCTTTTAATGTTATATATTCCCCAGTTCCAGTTTTTACATCTATTTTATATCCTGTTATAGGACTTCCACCATCATTTGTTGGAGCATTCCAAACCAAGTCTATCTGTATTGGAGAAGTTGCAGTTGCAGTAAGTCCTGTTGGAGAATTAGGCACAGTAAATTTTGAAGGGGGTGTTGAGGAAGCGGTAGGAGTTGCAGATGCGGGACTTGAATTATCACTACTTGTACCGATGTTATATCGAGCTTTAACAACATAAGTATATGTCTCTCCAGTATGAAGGCCTGTGACAGTATAACTTGTTTGCTGGCCATTAGTTTCTCCTATCTGATCATAAACATCTGTTGCAAATCTTTTGCTGATGATATATCCTGTAATGCTCCCACCAAAAGTTTGTGACGGTGCAGTCCACGTAAGTAGAATCGAGGTTGGAGAGATATCATCAGCTATCAAGTTTGTTGGGACAAGGGTATGGCTTGGTTTTGCTGTTGCTACATTTGATACAATACCTGTTCCAGCGGAATTAATTGCATATGCCCTATAGCTATATTGAGTGCCAGAAATTAGATCAGTATGTGTGTAAGATGTAGTGCTACCGATAGTAGTCAAAACTGTATAGTCACCAGTAGTCGTCTTGTATTCTATTTTGTAACCAGTTATTGCTGGTCCGTTATTTGGTGAAGGTTCTTTCCATGACAAGAAAATTTGAGTAGGGCCTGCAGGTTCTGCAGTTAAACTTCTTGGGGAATTTGGAGCAATGTTTTCGGTTGGAGGAGACGAAGTACTTTTTGGAGTGGCAGATGCTTCATTGGAAGTAGGGCTGAATCCTATTGAGTTTTTGGCAGAAATTTTGTAAGTATATTGAGAATTTGTAGTCAGACCCGTGTGGGTGTAAGTAGTTATTGTGTTACCAGTATTTTCAACAAGAGTTGTATACGTGCCACTATCTTTTTTGAATTCAATCTTGTAACTTGTCACAGGAGGGCCGTTATTAGTTGCAGGCTTAATCCAAGAAAGCTTAATCGATGTCTGAGAAATATCTGAAGCAGTAAGCGACGTTGGAGTGTTTGGAACAATGTTTTCAAGTGGTTGTGAGCTAGAAGTTGGTGTAGCTATTGTCTCAGCAGAAGGATCACTTGTTCCCTGTGCATTTATTGAAGATACTCGGTAAATGTATGTAGTTCCAGTAGTTAAACCAGTATGAGAAAAGGTTGTACCGGTACCGGTAAATGGCAAAGTTGAATATGAACCTGAGCTTGTTTTGAATTCGATTTTATAACCGGTAATTGGAGAACCGCCATTATTTTCAGGAGTGTTCCAAAACAGATCAACTCGGGTTGGAGAAACATCGATAGCTTGAAGGTTAGTTGGCCTGTCTGGGGCTGCCCCATAGGCTACCTGAGATTCCAAAGAAAGAACAGAGCATAAAGATAATCCTACTAATAGCAATAATAATTTTTGATTCATGAAAGTCAATTTATGAGCATTCTTAGAAACTAGTGAATTAAGGTTTCTATTCTTTTGAATCAATTTCTATCAATAAAACTAACCTTTATTCGTTATTTCTTAGAAGCACTTACTAGGCAGATTACATCCCTATCTCGAAGCTGATATGTAACAGGGAGTCTGAGTTTGTATCTCAAGTCTTTTCCATAGAGAAGCCCTTTGGGTAAATCAGTGTGTATCTCTTTTGCCAAGTCTGCTACTGTAGCACCATCCTTCATCAAAATCAAATCAGGTAAAACGCTTCCTTTCTTATCTGAAAGCTTTTCTTCATTTGCTACAGGATAGACAGAATTCATCTTAAGTAATTTGAAAACTACAATATTTATTGCAAATTGCACTCCAGTTCTCATGTACTCGCCCATTATTCCTCGCTTGATAAATTCTAATGCATCTTTTTGTTTTTCGTTTAGTTCTTCTGGATGTACAATATCAAATTGTTCAGAGCCTGGGGAATATTTTATCAAACCTTTTTGCTCTGCTCTTCTTAAACTGAGTTCACTATCTGCACTTGCAGGAACAACTATCATGTCAATGTAACGTTCACGTAATCTATCAAAGATTTTGTCTCCACCTTCAATGTCAATTTTATTTGCAACAATTAAAGTTGGTTTTGAGATCTTTCGAAGATACGAAGCAAATTTTTTGGTATCCTGTGAATCAAAATCATCAAATTTTTTGTCTTCTAAATTAGTTGCTTTTAATGTCTCCTTAACATGGTCTTTGTTTACTCCAATCCCGCGATAAAGTTCGGTAAATACCTCAACTTTATCAGATTCTGATTGAAGAAGTTTAGAAACCTTGTCTCTATTGCCTTCTAGAATTTTATGATACCACATTACCAGTTCTTCTTCAATATCAGCAAAATCAGATATTGGATCTCCAGAACCTTTCTCAGCTATTTTTCCTGAGGAATCTACGCTTCCAGAAACGTCTACGATATGAAGCAATGCATCGGATTGAGCTGCAATTGAAAGAAATTGATTCCCCAATCCTTTCCCTTTCCAAGCATCCTTAATCAGCCCAGGAAGATCGATTATTTCAATTGGTATGTATCTCCACCCATCACTACACTTGGAATTATTTGGATTATCAATTACGTGAAATTCTGGATGGACACAGAGAGTTATAGCATAAGCAGTTGCAGTTTCTGCTTTTTTTGTTGTAAATGGATATGTGGAAATTTCAGATGAGGATAGAGTAGCTGCATTGAAAAAGGTAGTCTTGCCGGTATTGGTTTTGCCGATAAGACCGATTTTAATCGGCATGTCTAAATTTTCCTCAGTGAATATTTATCTCTGTCTACGGGTCTTTTTGTAAATTTTCCTTTAATTTTTTACATGTGTTTTTAAGCTCATCAATTGACCATTCAATCTCATCTAATTCTTCATTGGTTAGTTCATCGTTCCACTTGTCAAGTGAAATTTTTCCTATCTGCGTACAATGATATAAAAGCGCCCAATATGGGTGATGTTCTGCAGTAGTATAAGATAGCTCAGATACATCCTCTATTCCATTTTTGGCACGAGATAAAGAATCAGTATTTTCTCCAAAGATTTGAATAATATTTGATTCAAGATTTTCTTCAATTTTTAACATTATATTTTTTCTTTCAAAAGACTTTACCAGATCTAAAAGAGATTGATAAAAATCGGAAAAAGTTTTTTCTGCCATTTGTTAGAATAAACGTTGATGTTCTGCAAGCATGCATCTGTTAAATACAACTTTGATTCCTTCTTTTCTTGCTAGATCTTCGGCTTTTGCATTGTGGATTCCTTCCTGCAACCAAATAACCTTGGGTTTCATTTTGATTGCTTCTTGAACAACTGGCAATACCTGATCAGATGGTCGAAATACATCTACGATGTCAATTGGTTCTTTGACTTCTTCTATGCTATGATAACATTTTTTATCCAAAATTTCATCAGCGGTAGGATTTACTGGGATTATATTGAATCCGTTTTGTGCCAGATATTTAGGTACATAGTTAGCAGCTTTCTCTTGATTTTTTGACATTCCAATTACTGCAACATTCTTGAGTGAAAAAATTTCTTTTATCTCCTCATCAGAATATGAATCTCTTTCCATACTCTAATTGTTTAAAATTACTTTATAAAATATTTCCTTATGTTTACAACTGCAAAAGCTGGACCAACTAAATACATTCCAAGATTTAGTAGAATAATTCCAATTCCATAACCTAACATTTCTTCTTCAGAATCAATATCCGCTGTATTTAGAATTGAAAGTGAAGTAAGTAATGGAGTTATGGCAATTCTAACGGTATTTTTAAAGATTGGACTTTGTCTCTCCCAGTCTGCTATTGTAGGTGAAAAAGTGTAATAGATAGAGTTGAATGTATTCATAAATGACGAACCTGAGTCAGTACCAAGTACGGTATTATCTCTTAATTCTCTGAGGAGCTGAACTTGCTGAGACATTTCAGATCCATATGCTGCAGTAGCTATTAGGCATCCACCACCACCTTGGTTATCTCTTACACATGTTCCATCTTCAAAATGAGTTCCTGTACCACATATTCCTGTTTTTGGGACTTCAACACCTACAGCCTCGTATATTGTTTGATCTGGAAAATTTTCATCAAACCATTTTTTGTAGGTAGGTTCATTGTTGTATCTATCAATGTAGTATTGAGGATCTTCGTCAGGATCTACAAAGGGCGCAATTTTCTTTTCAGGCGCTGGTTCTGAAAATGCATCAGGGATTGCCAACTCTATTGCTTCTTCTATAGTATAATCTGGGAAGTTTGAATCAAACCATTTTTTGTAAGCGGGTTCATCGTTGTATCTATCAAGATAATACTGGGCTCCTTTTTTTGGATCTATAAAGTCTGGAATCTTTGATGCGGGTTCTGGTTCTGAAAATGAACCAGGAATGGCTAATTCTATTGCTTCTTCTATAGTATAATCTGGGAAGTTTGAATCAAACCATTTTTTGTAAGCGGGTTCATCGTTGTATCTATCAAGATAATACTGGGCTCCTTTTTTGGGATCAATAAAGTCTGGAGTTTTTGATGCAGGTTCTGGTTCGGGTTCTGATGAAGATGATGGAGGAGATGATACAGTATTTACTGTCACCGTAATTGTTTCTCTATCTTCTAATGGTCCCTTTGATACAACAATATCAAATAGATATGCTCCTGGACCTTGTGCTTCTGTAGGTATCCAAGAAAAAACTCCAGTTTTTGAATCAATTGTGGCACCAGTTGGAGGATTTTTATCCAATTTGAACACTAAGTCCTTAAGAGATGAATCAGTCACACTTGCAGTAAACGAGAGCGGTTGATTTTCAGTGACAGATTTATTTCCAATTTTTATCAAATCTAAAACAAAATTTGGAATTATTGAGACGCTATTGCCATCATAATTTAAAAATATAGTAATTCCTTCTGATATCTTATCGATAAAGCCTGTCGCATTATATCTTCCTGTAGTTGTAAACAAGTTTTCTACACTTTTTGGAGTAGTTGCAAAAGATCCATCCAGATCAGATGAAGGATCACCTAGCATATTTACAAATTTGCCATTAGGGTTGTACAGAGCAACACTAATCATTTTATATCCTTCAGATTCGGTTCCAACAAAAACAATACTTTCCCCATCAGTGTAGATGTCTTTTTCTAAGGTAAACGATGTCATAATAGCATATGCGGGGTTAACCACGAGGAGGAGAAGTGGAATCATGCCAATAAATGCAAGTTTTGTGAACAACGAAGGCAATACGCTTGATGTATTATTAAAAAATACGTATAAGTTATTCTGCTAAATTGTTCTGACCATTTCTATTAGAACTTTATTTACCTGGTACACCCAGAGGTCAATTGTGGAATCAGAGCCAAAAGATGTAATGGTATTAGGGGCAATTAAAGGCGGGGCAAAAAAATTTGATAAAATTAAAAATAAAACAAAGATTGATCCCGAAGAGCTTAATCAGATTCTTGAAAGGTTAGAAAATCGCGGTTTGGTAAGAGTTGAAACAAAAAAAGGTCTTTTTGGACCCAAAGTTGAGATGTCAGTTACTGAAAAAGGGGAAAAAGAGATGCAAGAACGCATTCATGAACTTGAGGGAAATTGGGATCAAATGAATATTTTATTGAAATCAGGCGATAAACAAAAGCTGCAACAGTATATGGATGATAACAAGTCGATTCTTCCTACAATGTTTTTTTTTGGGATAATTGACATGATAATGTTTTCAACTATGATTGGCTTTTTGGGCTCACAGATGACTGACTACATTCCTGCGGAACAAATTCCTGAAGGCACAGATGTTGGAGATGCTGGGGGAGCAGAGGGAGCAGGCGATGGCGGATTTGACATTGACATTGGATTTTGATTTATACTTCTTTTGACAATGTTGGTTTAGTTAGAGTACTTTCATTACTAAAATCACATAACGCCGAATATCTATCTGGTCAAGATCTTAGTGATGTATTAAAAATTAGTAGAGTAGCAGTTTGGAAACATATCAAACGTATTCGATCATTAGGCTATAAAATTAAATCAAAACAAAAACTTGGATACAAGCTTGTTGGCAATACTGAACTGTTACTTCCTTGGGAAATCATAGATGGACTTAAGACTGATATAATTGGTAAACGAGTTTATTATTTTGATAATATTGATTCCACACAGAATTTTGCAACATCGATTTCTAAAACCCCAAGAGAAAATGGGACAGTAATTGTTTCAAAAAAACAATCAAGCGGTAAAGGCCGATTGGGTCGCAAGTGGGTTTCTCCAGACGGCGGATTATGGTTTTCAGTGATTTTACATCCAAAGTTTGATGTTTCACTTGTAACACTTTTTCCTTTGGCAGCTTCATTGGCACTAGCGAATGCAATTGTAAAGACTCTAAAGAAAAAACCAGAAGTAAAGTGGCCAAACGATGTTACATTAAATCATAAAAAAGTTGCAGGAATGTTAGTTGATTTGGCTTTGAAATCAAATTATATTGAAAGTCTTATTCTTGGCGTTGGGATAAATTTCAAAATAGATCCTAGCAAGCTTGAAAAAACAATCAAAAATACAAGAAATTTTTATGGAGTAGCTACGTTAGTAAAAAAAAATGAAGATGAGGATCCTATCAAACTAATGCAGTCATTTCTTTTTGAGCTTGAAAAAATTTGTGAAGAACTAAACCAAGGTAATATTAGAAAAATTATCAAAGAATGGACAAAAATGTCATCAACCATTGGAAAAAAGGCGACTGTTTCCACTTCTTCTGGAAAAATTAGCGGAAAGGCAGTTAGAATAGATGAAGATGGAGCACTGGTAATATCCCAGGCTAAAGAGATTCATAGAGTTCTAGTTGGAGATGTTTCTTAAAGTTCTAAAACCATCTTTATCTTTTTCTTAGTTTACGTCTTCTAGGTTTTAGTTTTCTTTTTCTGAATTTTTTTCTTGGTTTAGTTTTACTTTTTACTTTCTTTTTTATTTTTTTACGTGTTTTAAAACGAGATTTTAGGTTATGTATACTGCCTTTAATCTGAGATATATTAGAAACTAGATTTTCTAACTCATCAGTATACTCTTCATAAGCAATTAGCAACTGGGATTTTTTTTCATTTGATTTTTGAAGATATTCGTTTGATCTTAGTAAATTAGTTGTATTGATAAATTCTGGCATGGGTTGTTCAAGAACATTAATTTCAGAGAGTTCTTTTTTTGTTAGAACTATTTTCTGTTGCAACTCACTTATTTTTTTTCCAATTTCTGACATTTCTATAACCATTTGAGAATATACTATAACGATTAAATCTTTTACGAGTATTCTGGTTCAGTGAATCCAGTACTATGATCCCACGTAGCAAAATATTTTGGAGTAATCTCAAGTAATACAGAAAATCCGTCTTTTACTGCATTCATCAAAAATTTTGCAACTTCGTTATCTAGATTTCCAGTATATTTTATCATGATTTTTTTTGCAATTGGAATATTTGCATTAATATCTTCAGATATCCTTACAGTTCCTTTACCTCGTACACCTTTGTATGGCATTTTTTCATCATCGATACAAAAATAAACAATATTTTTTTTCCTAGCATTATTTGCTTTTTTTGCTGTTTTAGATGTCTCAATGTAGAATTTTCCATTTTCAAATAGATACCAAACGGGATGAACGTTTGGTTCACCTTTCTCATCGATTGTACCTAAAAGTAAATTCAGTTTACCCTTAGAAAGAAAATCCAATGTTTGCTCTTCGCTAAATTTAGAACCAAACCCAGGACTGGCATGAACAATTTTCAATTTAAATTATTTAAAATTTCAAACATAATATCTTTTTCTTTAATTTAAGAATAGATTAAGCATCTAACCCATATCAAGAGCTTTTGAGTGCATTTTTGTATGTGGTCTTTCTCCGGAATATTTTCGTCGCATGTGACCTGAAGGTCTTCCGTAAAGAAGTTCTAAGAACCATGACTCATGTTCAATTTCTTCGGCAAGAATATGTTGGGCTATTTCATAGGTCATGGGATCTTTTCCATGAGTCATTTTACAAACCTTATCCCAATTAATTATTGCACCCTGTTCAGCTTTAAGACATTTTTCTAAAATTGCTTTGAGATTTGTCGGATTATCTGGCAGTTGGAGAAATTCACATCCAGACATTTTGATGTAATCAATGGCGTCTTTTGGAAGTTGCCCACCGAGTTGATAAATTCTTTCAATACAAGATTCAAAGTGGCTAAGATCTTCAAGTCTTGCATCTTCTATGACACCCTTTATTCCTTCACCCTCCATTCCGGTACAATTTGCCCTTAGGAGAGTAAAGTAATAGTATGCAGTAAACTCTACTGAGGAATTAATTACTAGTTGCTTGGTTAGTCCTTCTACGTCAACACCATTTTTTTTGAGTATTTCTACTCCAACAACATTTAGTTTTTCAGATTCTCCCATTACCCTTCGAGATTATTTTTCAGAAGGTCGTAATAAGTATTATTCAAATTCTTATTGTAAGAAATTATTGTTGATGAATATGAATTTGCAAATCATTTGTTCTTCTGCATTTAGGACAATGCGACCTAATGAAATTTTTACAAATTTCACATCTAAGATCAGGCTCCATGTCTAATCCACAGTTTCTACAACTTTCTTGACGCATAGAATACAATGTTTTCAATTTTGGTATTAAATTAATTGAAAATTAGTACAATCTAATTAGTATTACCTAATTTATTCTCATTCTAAGTAATGAGAATAATAATTAGGCTAAGCTACATACAAATAACCTGCATACAGTTGGATAAAACCATAATAACTCAGATGACTAATACTATATGTGATCTTATGATGACTGAAGCTGTAGTTTCTCAGAGACGTTGTCCTAGCTGTGGCAAAACAAAAATATTATCAGATGAAAACACAGGAGAACTATTTTGTGGTTCTTGTGGTTTTGTTATTACTGAAAAGTTAGCAGATACTGGTGCAGAATGGAGATCATTTTCACAAGATGAAGGAAACAGAGCACGAACAGGTGCTGGTACATCCCTTACTATGCACGACATGGGTCTTTCAACTGTGATTGGTAGCGTAAACAAAGATGCTACAGGAAAGCCTCTATCTTCAGCTATGAAGAGCTCAATTGAGCGACTTAGAACTTGGGATAGTAGAACTCAAGCTCATTCTTCATCGGATAGAAATCTCAGACAAGCACTGAATGAAATGGATAAGATTAAAGACAAACTTGCACTCACTAATGCAGTAATAGAAAAGGCTGCATATATTTACAGAAAAGCTATGGAGAAAAAACTAATCCGAGGAAGATCAATTCATGGCTTAGTTGCTGCATGTGTGTATGCTGCATGTAGAAATACAGAGACTCCAAGAACGTTAGATGATATTGCAAAAGGAATCAATATTAGAAGAAAAGATGTTGCAAGATGTTATAGACTAATCTTCAGAGAACTTGAATTAAAGATTCCAGTACCTGATCCTCTAAAAGGCGTCTCTAGAATTGCAAGTCTTGCAGAATTAAGTGAAAAAACAAAAAGAAAAGCTGTAGAGATTCTAAATAAAGCTAGAAAGGTGGGCATGATTGCAGGCAAAGATCCGATGGGCATTGCAGCTGCTGCTTTGTACATTGCATGTATCAGCAATGGGGAAAATAAATCTCAAAAGGAAATTTCAATAGCATCAGGAGTCACTGAAGTAACTATTCGAAATAGATGTGCAGGTTTAAGAACAATTCTTGATACCTAGACCACATTGTTAGGAAAATTCAAATTCACGTCAAATTTTTTCTTTATTTATGTTAAGTAAAATATTAGAAACCTTGTATTATTTGTTAAAATCTTAAATACACATCAAAAAAATATATGAGAACTAATATTATGAAGATTTTTTGTAAGAAAATCTATAATTATGCTAAATGACTCATGGGGATAGTAAGTGATTTGGGTCTATTCATCAGGAAAGGATTATCGTTTGCAAAAATAAAACTTTCAAAATCTAAAATAAATTCAGATAAAAATACAACAATAACAATTAACATTAAAAACTATGAAGAAAAATTTAAGGACATTATAGTGATAACTAAGACTGATGATCTAGAAAATCAATATCTAAAAATCGATAAACCAGTAGTGGATCTCCCACCACTGGATTTTCCAAATAGAAATACCGGGGATCATGAAATAACAATCAATCCACATAATATACCACTTAGTAAAATGCCCTTTAAGATAACACTCAAAGTATTTGCAAACAATAATGAAAAACCACTACTTCAAAAAGAATTTTCTCTGGTAGTTAACAAAAAATAAGAATATTGACTCTGCAATTATGAGAACGTTTGTAGTTTTAGATTTGAGATAATTAAGAATTTTGAAATATCTAAAAATATCTTATGAATATGTCTTAGTTTAAAAACAGATTAGTTTTGTTACTAGTTGTCGTTTACCATCATAGTAATAGCTGATTGAATTTTGTTTATTTGTTTTATTTTATCTAATGCAAGACGCCGAATATTATCATCAGAGTCTGAAGTAATTTTGACTATTACATCATAAATTCCAAAAACTCCTTGTAATTCATAGTCAATTGAATTTTCATTTTTTAGAATTTTTTTGATCTTTTCTATCACTTCTACTTCATGATTAAGTGCCACATTTAACAAAAAATAAGCTGTGGGCATTTTATAATCACATTTGACCTGTGATGCCCATCAAAGTAAGTGTGGACCTAATGTTGTCTATTTTACGAATTTTCCATGTAATTGTTTCTCTTAGATCTTCAACTCTATCAGACTCTATTTTAGCTAGAATATCATATGCACCAAAAATTCCGTGGACCTCTTTTACGCCTTCAATTGATTTGAGTTTAGAGATTACAGATTCCTCAGTACCTAACTCGCAATTCATCAGAACATATGCCTCTGCCATAATTAATTTAGGAATATTTGATATATAATATCGATCGTAATTTATCTACTCAGATACCTGCATTTCGCCAAGTTTTGTACATAATTTTGGATATTTGTCTTATTAGATTCAACCAAATTAACATCAGTTTGATTAAGATCCCCCAAAATTGCTTGTGGCAGGACATACAAACTAGTGGCATATTCTTCCTGTGAATTTCTGAATCGAACAAATTTTTTAAAATTATTTGTATGTTTTAGACACACATGGATATACTAACTAATTTGTGTAGAAAGATCAGTGACTGTTGGGCCCGCCTGCCAATCCTTTCGTGTAGCTGGACCATAGCTATTCCCTGCGGCCCGACTAGTCATTATCTTCTATTCACATTACAAAACAACGTAAAATATTCACAAAAATTAATGCTAAATGATTTTCAGGATTGAAATTAAATTACTTTACTAACATTACTGGACAAGGTGCTTTTTGAGAGGTGGCTATTGCAACACTACCAAACATCAATCGGTTTGGGCCTCCTCTACCACGTGTACCCATCACAATCAGATTCACTTTGTTTGATGATACAAACGATACAATGTTATCTACAATTGCAGATTCCATTAACATCTGTGTCTTTATTGGAATACCAAATTTTTTTGCTGCATTACTTAGTCGTTTAAAAGATTTTTCCATTACTTTTTTTTTCTCATCATCTATTGTTGTTTGATGCTGTATGTGAGTCGGCAATGGTGAACTATACATTATAGAAAGTATAGTAAGAGCTGCGCCATATTTTTTTGCCAGATCAAGAGCATAGACAAATGCCCTGTTGGAATATTGTGAATCATCATAAGGAACGAGTATGTGCTTTATTGTGGAATCTACTTCTTGACAATAGTCTAAATCTCTACAAATAATCTGAAGTTTGGTTTCAGCCATGAATAGTTTAGATGAAAAAAAGCATAAAATCGTGTGTTCGTTTACTTTGGAAATATCATGAACCTTGTTGATTATGAGATGAATTTATCGTGCCTGGTTTTTCAATTCTCTCAAAATCAAATTTGAAAATTATATGTGGGTTTTAATAAAATTCTTATATTTTTCTAACTGCTGATAATGAAAATTTCTGAGAAAATGTATTGTACCTTTTTATTCTTTGTAATTTCAAGTGTGGCGATGCCAGAAATAATAGCAGAGGAAGAAGAAAATAAGGTAATAGTTCCTTATGGTGCCTATTCCCCAGTTTGTGCAAAAACTTCCAATTGTTATGTTCCAAATAACATAGTAATTGATAAAGGCGATAAAATTATCTGGATAAATGGGGATTATGCACCACATACTGTGACAAGCGGAAATCTCTGGTCTGGAAAAGACGGTTTATTTGAAAGTAAGATTTTGAATCATAATGATAGATTCGAGTTTACATTTTCTGATTTTAAATCTGGAATTTATCCATATTATTGCATAATGCATCCATGGATGAAGGGATTAGTTTCTATTGCTGAACAGCATAATTTTATGGTGAGCTCAAAATCACATGGTTTCAGATAAACAATTTATAATTATTCTATTAATTGTTGGAGTTGGATCTCTTGGCATAATAATTGGAGTAGTTGGTCAAGGAAATGTTAGACATGTTCAAATTTTTTACCCAGAAAAAATTGAACAGACGGTTGCTTTTCATGATGTTGAGGGGGAGGTTAGATTGGTAGGGATATTAGGAGTTGGTGGAAAAGAGAATCCTACTCTAATCATGCGAACAAGTTTTGCATATATTCTAACAGTAATCAACGATGGCAACACAGAGCATCGATTATACATTGACGGTTTAGAAATACAAACAGAACTTCTAAACCCAGGTGAAAAAGAAACCATTACAATTTTTCCTAAAGAAGAAGGAGTCTACAACTATTATGATAAAAGACAGACCCCAAAATTGCTTGGTCAATTAAGAGCAGTTAGTGTTGTTCCAAGCGATGAGTTTGAAGGCATAATACGGGATTTAATCTGAACATGAAATGGCATTTTGAAGATTTTATTTATGGTTCAATTGATGGTGCTGTAACTACCTTTGCAGTTGTTGCAGGAGTAGTAGGCGCATCGCTTTCTCCAAACATCGTTTTGATACTTGGCTTTGCAAATATGTTTGCTGATGGGTTTTCAATGGCAGTTGCAAATTATCAGTCTTCAAAGGCTCAAAAGGAATATGTCGAAATGAAAAGAAAACGAGAAGAATGGGAAATTGATAATTTACAAGAACAAGAAAAACAAGAAATTCGTGATATTTATGCACAAAAGGGATTCAAAGACGAATTTTTAGAAGAAATAGTTCGAATGATTACTTCTCGAAGAAAAATTTGGGTCGATACAATGATGAAAGAAGAGCTTGGATTAATTGAAGACAAAAAAAGACCTCTAGATTCAGCATTAAGCACATTTATTGGGTTTAATATTATTGGATTAATTCCATTAATTCCATTTTTAGTATTTTATGGATTGGGAATTAATGCTAATTCTGAAGCATTTTATTTTTCAGTAGCAGCAACCGGTTCTGCATTCTTTATTATAGGCATCATAAAAGGAAAGATTGTACAAAAATCACTTCTCAGATCAGGGCTCTACACTTTGATCATAGGATCAATTGCAGCATCAGTGGCATATCTAGTAGGTTATGCGCTTAATCTTTTGATAAGCTAGTGAATTCATAAAGCGCTAACAAGAGTTAATGTATTCTTTTATTGTATCAGCGGATTTGTGGAGCAAATCTAATTCGGATTTGTCCAAGTTTATTTCTTCAATTTTAGAGACTCCATCTTTGTTTATCTGAGTAGGAACTCCTAGAGATACATCAGATATTCCATATTCACCATTTAATAAAACAGAGACTGGTACTGAAATTTTTTCATTTTTTACTATTGCTTTTATGATATCAAATGTGTTTTTTGCTATCCCAAAAACTGAAGGTCCTTTGTATTCTCTTAATATTTTCCAGTAGAATATAAGATCACCTTTAATTTTATGAATCTGTTCTTCATCAAAGATATCTAAAATTGGTTTGCCTTTCCATTTTGCAAGTGAGAAAATTGGCACCATAGAATCTCCATGTTCTCCCAAAACCAGGGCATTTTTAATTTCAGATTGGTTTGTACCAAGTTCTCTTGCGATTAGATATCTGAATCTACTTGAATCCAGGCTAGATGCCATACCCATTACTCTTTCTCGTGGCAAGCCTGATTCTTTTAGGAAAAGATAGGAAAGCACATCCACTGGATTAGAAATAATTAAAACTTTAGAGTTTGAAGCAAAATGTTTAATTTGTTTTGCAATGTCCTTAATCATTTTAGATTGTTCTGAAAGTAATTCCACTCTATTTGCTGTGTATGTGCCAGTACTTGCACTAATTACTATTACTTCAGAGTCTTTAATGTCTGAATAGTCAGAACCAATAATAGTTATTGGAGAATTTTCTGGAATGGCATTTGAAATATCCAAAGCCTGTCCCAATGCTTTTTCTTTGTGATGGTTAATCAAATGGATATCATCAAGCGAATTAGATGCGGCAAGAAAGGCAGTTGCCGATCCAACCCGACCACTTCCAATAATGGAAATCAAAAAACTAACCTCATGTTATTTTATTATGAGAACTGGACATTTTACTTTCTGAGATACTCCGTTTGCTACACTACCTAGTAACAGTTTATCAAATCCTTTTCGTCCATGAGAACCCATAACAATAAGATCAATTTTATGTGATTTTGAAAAATCTACAATCGTTTTTACGATTGATTTGGTGACAACTATTTCTGAATTAAATGACGTCTTTGCCTTTTTTGCAATTAATTCTAATTTTGAAATATGTTTTTTGGCGGCTTCCTTTTGTTTTTTCATAATTATTTTTCCTACACTAGAATCATACCCATACCATGGTGCTCTAAAATCAATTTCTAAACAAGTAACTAAAGTTATTTTTGAGGCATATTTTTTTGCCATATCTAATGCAATTTTGAAAGCATGAATAGCATTTGAAGAACCATCGTATGGGACTAGTATATTTGTGAAAAGCATGAATGAATTTACCAACACTGAACAATTTAAGGCTATTACAATTATCGTAAGTGATTATATGAAATGAAAACAAGTTTAGAATAATTGGAGGCATTACCTCAAATGGAGCATAGGTTTAGGGGCATATACAAATCAGAGGTAACGCTTCCTATTTGTTTGAAACCAGTATTAATTAAAAATAATCTTGATTTTCAAAATTGATAAGATGCATTTAAAAAATTTACTCAGTAACGTTAAGATCTGCTCTAAATGACGAAAAATGCTTCTGTAAAAATGCGTGGCAGTGCATTGCAATGCAGTCCTCCTCATTATATTCAAAAGGCACTATAACAAAACCATGCAAACACTAGTTGAAGGAAGAAAAATCGATGAAGATGAACGAAAAGACGCTATTCTCCAAATAATATCTGACAAGTACTGCAGATCAATTTTGGAGACAACCATGGATAAACCAAAATCGGCTATGGAGATTAGTGCAGAAAGTAAAATACCAATTAGTACTGTCTACAGACGATTACAAAGTCTGCACGACAATAAGCTTTTGGGGATATCAGGCTCCATTAGCGATGACGGAAAAAAATACTTTCTATACAGAAGTAGGATAAAGGCAATTTCTTCATCGTTTAAAGGAGGTTTCGTAGAAATCGAAGTAGTTCCTAATCCAGTTCAGATAAGCTAAGGATTAGGAGTTTATTTTATTTCAAAGGTGATAATCATGCTTGAGAATCAAAATTCTGCTTTAAATCATTTAACGTATCAGAATAATCACATGCAGAAGTATACATCGCCAGTAATCATAGTTGAGCCAGAGGCATCAATCCATGATACATTGTTGCAAATGCAGACAAACTTTGTCAAAAGAATAGTAGTATCTTCAAAAAACAAACCTGTTGGAGTAGTAACTGAACGTGATATAAGCAAGTTTTTGGAACAAGATAAAACTGCAAAGGCTCTTGATGAAATTCCAATAAAATATGTAATGAAAAAAGATCCCATTGTAGTTCAGGATGAGGTTGATAGCCATTTTGAGCAGTGTGCTACAAGAATGGAGACATTCAATATAGGTTCTGTAATTCTTGTAAATGATTCCGGAGACCTAATTGGGATAGTAACTAAAACTGATATCACAAAAGCTTACTCTAAGATTTATGGGGGGCAATACAAAGTAAAAAACTACATGACAAAAAAATTGATTACATGTAGAAAAACTGATTCTCTACGATTTGCACTAAACATGATTAATAAAAATAATATTTCTAGACTAGTTGTAACTGACAATAAAGGGAACCCTGAGGGCATAATTACAACAAATAATTTTCTTACACATAGTGATTATTTTTCAAAAGGAACAACAAGAACAAGAGATTATCTTCTTCCTCTAAAATCCCAAAATCTGCAGGTGCAAGATTTGTTAACGGAGGATTTGCTAACCATTGAAGAGGGTGAAGATTTAGCAAAAGCTGCAACGCTGATGATTAAAAATAAGATAAGCGGAATTCCTGTGGTAGATGCTAAAAAAAATCTTACCGGAGTAATTGACAAGTCTGACATCGTAAGGGCTTTTAATTACGTAAAGACGGATAAAGAACTATCACAAAAATACGGCGATCTATATTGAGTGTCACAGATATGCTAAATGAGCCAGTTTCAAAATATACTGATCACCGCATGACAACCATTGATAGTCATTTCAAGGTAAGTGATGCTGCAAAAGCTATGGTAGATTCTAAAGTTGAAAGCATTTTGGTCTTTGAAGATAGCAACATAATAGGAATAGTTACTATAAAAGATATTTTTCGCGATGTTGTTGCAAAAGGAAAAGATCCAACTAAAGTGACACTAAAGGAAATTGTTCGCAAATCAATTATCAAGATTCACAAGGATACAAAAGTTAAAGATGCAATTGATTTGATGAATAAAAAAGATATTCGAAGACTGATAGTAACAAACGAGGAAAGACCAATAGGAATTATTTCTCAAAAGACGGTTATAGGGAATCTAGGAAAGTTAGCCGCAGTATTACCTGAACTTGAAATTCCTGACAAAATAAGGTGCCCTTACTGTTCGTCTCTATATGATGACAAAAAATCTCTCTCATGTCATATTGATGATATTCATATTGGCAAAGGTCTCTTTGAGGGAAATCTCACCCAAGCAGGAAAGTTAGGTTCAATTAAGAGTGCAACTAATCCTAGGAGTCTATGAGGACTTCTGTACATCAAAAAGAACATCATCTAAAAAAAGAAAAAACACGCAGCATTACTTATAGACTTCCAGAGGATCTTGTCAGAGAATTAGAAACAGAATCTATGGAAAAAAATACTTCCCAAAATGTCCTAGTCAAACAGATTTTAGAAAAGCACGTACAATGGGATAGATATGCAGATAAGATCGGAATGATCCCAGTCCCTAAAAATATTCTTGATGAACTCGGTAAAGAAATGTCAGGAGAGGATATCGATAGCATCATAAAAGCAATCCTGCCAATGATTAAAGAAACTGTTCTTTTTATAAAGGGAAAATATGACTTGAAACGATGCATAGAGACATTAGAAGATTATATGAAGGCCTCGGGCATGAGATCTGACCACAGACTTGAGGGGAATCTGCACCACTTTGTTATACAACATGAACTTGGAATCAAATGGTCATTACTTACTGAAAAACTGTTTAAGGAGATTTTTCATGAGTTTTTACCTGACCAAAATGTAAAATGCCAAACAACTGAGAAGACAATTATTGCAACAATTGCCCTTGGTTCAGACTTTAGTGAACATGATTATTAATCCTGAAATCAACATACAGAAATTATATCTATTCGAATGATCTTTTTACTCTTTGTGTAAAAAATAAGAATAGAAACCAATTGTGCGTATAAATCTGACGCCTCTCGTCAACGTTCTTAGATAATTCTTATCTTACAATTGAACAAATCTAATATGATGATTTCAAAACATTTAATGAAGATTCTATAGTATTTTTTAATTATGTGCTATATGACATTCAAAAACATCATTATGTCATTTTATTTGTCTATGGAATGATATCTTATTTCACTACAAGAACTGGAATTTTTGTACTCTGAAGTATACCATTAGCAACGCTTCCCAGATAACTAGCATTTGGATCTCCTTTGCCTCTTGAACCTATGACAATTACATCACTTTTTGAATATTTTGCATAATTGGTAATTAGTTTCACAGTGTCATTTCCAAAAAGAATTTTGTGTTCAAAATCTATTCCATGGCGAGCCGCACTTGTTTTTGCCTTCTCAAGAAACTGATTTGCTAATTTGCCTTGGTATCTAACATAAGTATCAAAAACACCTAAAAGATTTTTTGGATAAATAGGTAATACGTGTACTCCTAGTAATTGTGAACTACTCAGCCTTGCTAAGGAAATAGCCTCATTTAGACCTCGAATTGAGTTGAGTGAACCATCTAAAGGAACTAATATTTTTTTAAATCTATTTTTTAGCATATTTTGTTGGAGGTAAATCTCTCAGATAAAGAAGTTCAGTATTACCAAAAGTGGAATTTGTATCTAACCCATAAATAGAATTTAAAGAAATAACAGGGGCATTCATGGCAACTATGCAAACCACATCTGAGGGCTTTCCTGTAATACTTCTAAAAGAGGGCTCAAGATTAAGCGAAATCAAAATTTTGGATGCTCCATGCCTGTTTTTCCACAAGAACTACAAACTTTGATATTGCAATCCGTCGTTCGTAGTGGAACTGTATTATCAAGTTCGATAAAATTCTCTGCTTGACAATGTTTGCAAAAAACTTGGTATTTCACCATGGTTTCTCAAAAAACATTTTGGATTTTTCAGCTCACTCTTTTGTAGGTCTGATGAAATTCTGTTTGAAGGGTATATGCTATGTCTTGCAAATGAATTATTTCATGGATGTGTTTTTTTCCTTTTGCAATCTCTCTCATAATCGTCATACATTTGCGCTCCTTTAGTAGATCTGGCTCTGTATCATCAGTCCAGATTTTAAAACAATCTTCAAAATCAAGGCAGAACCTCAAAACAATTACTTCCCAGTCCTTTGCGGTTCGAGGGATTCCAATCGCTTCTGCTAATTCTCTAAATTCATTACTTCTATCTCTTAGTAACAAGTTGAGTGTATCTCTTACCTTTCTCTCATCGAAATCCTCAAGTAATCCAATACGACTCATAAGATAAACTCCTCTTTCATAGTTAAAAACCGCTGATATCATTTTCAAATATGAAAATAAACGGAAGCTAACGAGGGCATAGAGTATTGTACTCATCTCTAACATGAAAAAACCCTCTTCAATTAAGAAGCTTGTTTGAGGTAGGGCGTTAACTTCCGCCCAACTAATCGTGAATAATACCATAAAACCAAACTTATTTTTTATATTTTTTAATAAAAAATCACTTAAAATCATTAGAGATAATCAGTTCTTCTACTTTTAAGGTAGATACCCAAATCTTGGTTAATGCAAGTTAAGAGAATAATGGTTTGTCTTGATGGATCCAAAAATTCTCTACGAGGATTAGATGCAGCTATTTTTCTTGCTAAACAGAGTAACGCCACACTGGTAGGGATTCACAGTGTTACTAAATTCAGTCCTTTTACTGCAGTTCATACTCCTAAAATTAAAGAAAGCGATTGGTCAAACGAAGTAAGAGGAATAATCGGCTTTGCAAAGAAAAAAGTTGAGAAGGGTGGGATAAGTTTTGAACCAGTAGTAATTGCAGGAGCAGCAGCAGGGTATGATCTGACAACTTTTGCTAATAACCCAAAAAACAAAATTGATCATATTGTCATTGGTTCACGAGGACTAGGTTTTCCTAAGGAAATCTTTTTTGGAAGCACTTCAACTTTTATCTCACACAAAGCTAAAGCTCCAGTTACTATTGTAAAGTAATTCATACTCTGAAAAACAAGAAATGTATCTGCAATTGTGGTTGTGAAAGAAAAATAATGAATGTCTATATGATATATGCATCCATTGTTTGCTAGGAAATCATAAAACATCTGAGTAAAAATAGCCAATTTTGAAAGTTAACCAAATCTTTTAGAGCTTATCAAGTATAATTTTTATCAGACTCAAATTTTGCTAAATTACTTTATGAATGAAATAGACTGATCTGGTAAATTCCATTTTTGATAATCAATGCTATAATCAAATACTCTTTTTTTCAAATTAAAGTATGGGGTTACACGTAACAGATCTTCCAGTTGGAAATTACATGACTGCTTATCCTATCTCCGTTCTTCCAGATGTTTCTCTTGATGAGGCTATTGGTTTTATGGCAAGAAGAGGAATTGGTAATCTCATTGTAAGTGAAGAGGACGGAACGCCTTTAGGGATTCTTACAGAACGAAACATCTTGCAGCAAATAGTATCTGCAAAAACTCTTCCAAATGTGAAGATTAAAGAGGTTTCACAGCAACCTTTTGTGAAAATTAAGCCTGATACTAGCATACTAGATGCCGCAAAATCAATGATCTCCAAAAAAGCAAGATTGTTAGTTTTTGCAGATTCAGATAAGCTAGTAGGGATTGTGACAGCTTCAGATTTAGTCAGAGCTTTTAGAAGAACGTATGTCGCACCTAGCTTAGATGAGGTAGTAAGCAAAAAGATTCATCGCATGTCATTTAACGAATCAATCTTAGATGCAGTCCAAATGATGTTTGAAAAAGGAATTGGCAGCGTTATTGTTGAGGGTTCTCAGTCAGATTATGGAATTTTTACAGAAAGAGATCTTGTCTTCAAAGTACTTAACAATCACGTTCAGCTAGATGAAAAAATTGAATTTTATTCATCATTTCCATTAATAACTGCTGAAGATGGCATACTGGCTAATGAAGCTGCGAGTATAATGGCAGCTAACAACATCAAAAGACTTGCATTAAAGGATCAGGATACAATTACTGGAATTGTTACAGCAAGAGATATTGTTGAGGCCTATCAAAACGAATCTCCTTATATAAAAAATTACTAAAACTTAATTTTTTACATTTAGAATTATAGTATTGAGAAAACAATATTGTTGCGAACCTAAGTGGGTTACACTACTTTTCTTACTTTTGTCACACTAAATAATTATCCAATTCATATTTAGACAAAGTATACTATTTGCATACTTGAGAATCAATGTTTTTTCAGTATTATCTTGAATTGGTAATTTGACGTAATAAAAAAAGAATGTTTTGAAGATTCTATTCAAAACTTGTTGTTTTTGACTTCTGTTGATAGCAAATCATGCAACATCTCTGCGTGTTTTTGTTCGTCGGTTTGTATAGTCTTCCAGGTTTTTTCAGCTTGAGTGTCGCTACTTTTACTTGCATCTTCGATGTATCTGTTAACATGTGCAAGAAACTGCTGTTTTTTTGCTAACTGCTTTATAATGTTGTAACAATTATCATTTAGACATTGTTTTTGCATGATAATGTTAATCAATGATTTCTATTTTAATAACGAACTAGATTATCAAGCCTGAATGTGTCATATACGAATTACATCAATTCTAGCGATCTTTTCAAATTAATGAGAATAATATAACGATTATCAGATCTGAAGATCATACCACTATGTTAAGTAAGATTTGTACGTAACACATTATGGCGAGAAAGTCAGAACATAGAAATATGTTGACAATTAAGCAAGGAAACAGGGAATTCTTTGGAAGGAACTGAAAACTCTTAAATGTTAGCTACTCAGCAATGAGAAAGTACTGGCTTCTCGGCTATTTCTTAATTATTCCATAAAAATTTTAGTTGATTAATTAAAAAAATTACTTGTTGTACAATAACTCTTCTTTTTTCAAACTAGAACAGGTTTACTGATTTTTTCAATTCTCTAATTTTCATTTAATATAATCAATTGTGATAATTTAACATTCTATTTTTTAGGATCATACTAAAATTTATCATGATGAAACTAAAGAATATTTTAGTTCCCCATGCTGGGACCCCAGGAGGAGATGTAGCACTTAGAAAGGCAATTTATTTTGCAAAGCTAACAGGTGCCACAATTAACATTTTACATGTGGTTGAACCGATTTTAAAACCTCCAATATTTACTTTCAGCAAGTCAGAAGCAAAATCCATGCAAAAGGAATTAGATGCAACAACAAACAGGATCAAATCGGATATGGAGCAAGCAATGAAGAGACGTGCAACGCTTTGTCACTCAAAAAACATTAACGCCACTTACAAAGTTTCAGTTGGTTTGCCAGAACAAGAAATTATCAAATTTGCAAGATATTACGATGCAGATTTAATCATAATGTCTAAGAGAAGAAAAATACGAGGATTCAAAGGTGTTTTGAAGCTTGGGAGTGTATCTAGGAAAATTTTGGAGAGTGTAAAAAGATCAGTTTTACTCTTTGACGCTTAATGTAGTTTTTAGATCTCAAATTCAAATTTGAGAATTTTGCAATTGTTTAACTATCACAATTCCACTTTACTAGCATGAAAGAAGATCAATACTGTCATTGTGGCTCATGTGGCCATGAAAAAATAAATGAGTGTTACAAAAAGGAATGTTCGTGTTGTTTAAGTGATCACCAAGGCGCATTTGGTAGAAACCGATAAAATTTTTCATAGTTTAGGTTCATTATCCATTTGTTTTAGTTTTTGAAAAAAAATTATTGCACTTGGATTGATTTTTTCTTTTGTACTTGGGTAGGGGTAATTTTTGGTATTATTACATCTAAAACTCCGTCAGTCAGTTTTGCTTGTGCTTTATCTGAATGAACCTTTTCTGGAAGTGGAAGTGTTCTGTAATAAGAAACCTCACTTCTTTCACGCCTAAGAAAATTCTTTTTCTTCTCTTCGGCTTCTTCTTTATGTTTTGCTGAAATCTCAATAGAATTATCTGTTACGTTCAGATCTATTTCATTTTTCTTTACGCCAGGAACATCCATCTTTATTCGTAGTTTATCTCCCTCGTCTATTATATCGCACGTGCTAGGTAGCATTTTTGGCATGACAGGCATTGGCATTGATGTAAACTTGAAGGATGGAAATGATGCAAAGCTTCTTTCCAAGTCTCTTCTAAAATTTTCTAATGTCCTATCTAAATCTGTCCAACCTGAACCCCAAAATGGTGTCAATCCTTGTGCAATTAATTTTGTAGGTTTTTTGGATTTTTGTGCCATGATAAATTATCTTCAACGTTACTTAATTAAGTAACGTTGATTTCCAAAATTGATTTTCAACTTTGGAAATTTGACAAACTAAGCAAAAAATTATTCAACTTTAATTTTACTGCCACGAAATACTTTTGGTACATTAATTGTTAATCGTCCATTTAAAAAATTGGAGGTTATTTTCTTCTCATCTATTTCTCCGGGCAAAGTTACTCTCTTTTTGAAGTAATGAAATTCGCATTTAGGCTCCAAATTCTCATCACAATATGCTTCTCGTAATTTTGCCTCCACGGTGATTACATTTCCAGCATCAAGAGCAACTGAAATATCAGCCTTATTCACAAGTGGAAGATCAAACTCTAATATCCATTTTGATTCAAGCTCGGTGATACATGAAAGAGGAGAAAGAATTTTTCCCTCTACATCATCAACTAATTTTGGATATAGAGTAGAAAAGATATTTTTAATTTTTTCGGTTCTTTCACTCATTTGAGAATCATCCATATATACGAGGCATCATACTACCAGGTTGTTTTCCTGCCTGTTGTTGAAGAGCAGATAAAGTTTCTTGCATTAGATTTCTGTGTTGAATTCGTAAATGTTCTAACTTTTTCTTGATTTCAGTTGTGTCAATTTTTACCTTAAGTATTTTTGATAAAACAGTAATAGCATGAACAGATGCTTCCGGATCTGGGAAAAATGGATGGCATTCGCAATACAAAACCAAAGCTGGGATGTCAGATGCTCTAAAAGCAGAAATCATAACAGCGTCAGTACCAAATATTGTTCCAGAAATAAACTTTGGAATTTCATTATCATATAGCAACTTTTCAAGATTCTGGTGTGTTACAAGTCCGTATGCCTTAGGCGCATTTGGGTCAGCATTTGAAGATTCTAAACCACTCACCATGATTGTCTTTCCAATATTGTTCTTTTTTGCAAATTCAATTACTGATTCAGAAAAGTTGTAGGCTAGTTCTGGGTCAAATGGTAAATCAGACGTTATTACATACAGATTGTCTTTGTTATAGACTCGAATAGGCCCAAAAATTTCCCCATTTTCAATAAAAAGCGTTGGTAAAAGACCAGGATGCTCCATTTCACCAATTTGTTTCATTTTCAAATGATAAACAAGATATGATATTGTAAAGGTGCCAATTAGTCCATTACTTGGAAAACCTACTAACAATACATTTTCTTTATTTTCAGATTGGCTCAATTAGACCAGGAGTCTCAATTTTTCTAATACTTGGTTTGAATCTTCTTTTTGCACGTTTAGATAATGTTCTACGCATTTTTTGACTCAAAGTTTCAAAAACTTCGCCTAAATCCCAACCAGACTCTTTGAAAATAAAAGGTGCATAGTGAGGGGTAATGATCATTATTGATACTTCGTACATTCCTTCTCTTCTTTTATTACTTCCAGTACGCTGCTTTTTTATTGACACTCTGGCTTCTTGTATTTCAGAGTAAACATTTCTAATTCTTTTAAGCGTATTAGAAAACTTTGATGTAATGAGATCAACATTTTTTTGCTCTTCTGGCATACCAACCACATACAGTGGAATCTCGCTTTCAATTTTTGCTGCAAGCAAACTTAGAATGTCACGGTATGTTATGATGCCTTGAAGCTTATCCCAAAGAGAAACTAGACAACATGTGGTGTTAGTGTCAAGCATGCTTCGAATTATTGTATTAAGGTTATCAGTTGGCAAACATCTAGGAATCCGAGTACTGCCAATGTTTCCAATTCTGGCAGCTAGGTTTCCAACTTTTGTCATACTAAGAGATCTTTTTCCAAGTCTTTCTTGTGGATTTAGTGTTTGAAGCACATGGTATGAAGTCAAAACCTGTCGTACCGAGTTTTTGTCTATTACTGGGAGGTGGTCGATTTTTTTGGATATCATTAACCTTCGAGCAGTGGCCAGTGGCTCACTCGATTTTATTGTAATTGGATTTGCAGTGAGTATTAAATTGGCACCAATCCATTGATTACCCTTTTTTGAGAGAAGTTCAAGAATGCTTTTTGCTGTGATACATCCAACAATTTTATTATTTTCTAAGACTGGGACTGCCCTAATCCTGTAGTGAGCAATGGTGTTTGCAGCCTTTTGGACTAGATCATCTTTAGTAAGAGAATGGATTGGAGATAGAAAAGGCTTAATGTTCATATCAGCAATATCCTTTCCTCCAAGTAGGGTCCTAACATTTGTAGTTAAAACATGGTCTCCTTCCATGCAAAAAACATCATAGACGTCATTTTTAGTGATATCATGGATTACTCTGGAGACAGTAAATGATGGATCTATTTCGATAGCAGGGCTAACAAGAGGACCTACCTTGGAGTTGTAAATATCCTTTAAATGCTCATAAATGGTTTCAGTAATCATTTGTGTATTCACCTAGATTACCGAGATAAGAATTTTACATTAAAAGAAATGCTTGATTTTCAATTTTGATATTCATTAGTGAGATTCTTATTCACATATTTAATAAATAAAATGAAAATAATCTCATGATATTACGAAAAGCCGGATTAAATAATGTAATTGTTAAGAGGTCCATAACAGTAAAACCAACTACAACGCTTTTGGAAGCAAGAGATATTTTATTTAAACATAAAATTAGAAGACTAATAGTTTTAGGTGCTAAAGACAAACCTGTTGGGATAATTACTGAAAAAGATGTAGCAAAAACAGTTTACAGCCTTGGTGGAAAATCCATTAAATTAGTTAAAGTTGGAGACTTTATGTCAAAAAATCTAGTAACCGTCAAAAAAAATGCCACAGTGTATGATTGTGCTAAATTGATGAGTAATCGGAAAATTAGCTCAATAATAGTTCTTAACGAGAAAGGAGCATTGGATGGACTTGTAACAAAAACAGATCTAGTTTCAGTATTTTTGACTCAAGCAACAAAACCTTTGAAGGTTTCGGATATTATGACTCGCAGTGTAATTACTGTAACGCCTTCTGATTCTGTTCTTTTAGTTGAAAGTTTGCTAATTAACAATAGAATTACAAGGATAGTAGTTGAGAGAAAAAGAAGACCTGTTGGAATTATTACTCATCGTAACTTTTTGCCCGCCAAAATACCTCACTGGATTGCGGAAACTGCAGACCCCCAAGAATTAGAAAGATACCAAAAAGGCCATCAACTAATGGAGCTGCAGACAAATCAGCTTAGCTATCTTCTTCCATTCAAAGCAGTTGATATAATGACATCAAATCCCATAACAGTAGATGCAAATGATGATGTATCAGTGGCCGCCCTTCTAATGATTCGCCATGACATAAGTGGCCTGCCTGTTGTTAGAAAATCATTACTGGCAGGTATCATTACAAAATCAGATATTGTAAATGCAATTGCAAAACGTTAGAGCTGGGAACATGACTGCACAAAACTTGATCCAAAAACCAATATCGATTCTTCGTAGCTCAACAATGTCCGATGTAATCAAAAAGATTCTTGAAAATAACATTAGTCGATTGATTGTAAAAGATTCAGGAAAATCTGTAGGAATTGTTACTGAAAAAGATATTGGATTTTTCTTATTCAAAGAAAATACAACCCAAAGCCTTGATGAGATTCCTTTTGATAAGATAATGAAGCCAATTGAATATGTCAATGCAACTGAATCTGTAAAAAATTGTGCAAAAATAATGACAGATAAAAAAATAAGTTCCTTGGCAGTTGGTAATGAACAAAATCTTAAAGGAATATTTACAAAAACTGATCTAACCAATTATTTTGCAAATAATTTTGCAGGAAAGAAAAAAGTAGCAGATTTTATGACACATGAATACATATCAACACATTACGGTGCAACACTTTATCACGTAATGAAAAAAATGCTTGAAAACCAGGTTTCAAGAATAATTACTAAAAATCAGGATAATCAGCCTGTAGGGATTATCTCTCTTAGAGATTTTTTTAGAGTTTCGTTGGATTTAGGTAGCGAGGGAGATGATGTTGGAGCTTATGCATTTTCAGACAATATGAGAAAAGGGTTTCTTTCTGAATCTGGCTTTGGTGGGACCACTCTTGCAAGGGATGTCATGTCAAAGGAATTGATTTCAATAAAATTTGACCAAGACCTTGCATCTGCATCCAAGATAATTATTGAAAATGGGGTAAATGGGCTCTATGTCTTTGATGACGGTGATGGTCTTGATGGAATAATTAGTAAAACAGACATTACAAGAGCTTTGGCCTCTTTAGATTAACGTATGACAGTCATTACAAAAACAATCAGAGTGAAAACAAAAGGGGAAGATGACATTATTGACATTACAAAACAAACATCAAGGGTTATAGAAAGTTCAGAAATTAAAAATGGGATAGTTACAATCTTTGTTTCTGGTTCGACTGCAGCCTTGACTACAATTGAATACGAACCTGGGCTTTTGTCTGATTTTCCAAAGATGCTAGAACGTGTTGCTCCCAAAAATATTGACTATGGACATGACCAGAGGTGGCATGACGGAAATGGGCATTCCCATGTTAGGGCATCGCTTTTAGGTCCATCATTGACCATACCTTTTTCCAATAGGAATCTCATGTTAGGCACATGGCAGCAGATTGTTCTTTTAGAATTAGATACTCAAAGTAGAGAGAGAAAATTAGTCTTGCAGATATTGGGGGAATAACAGGTTTCTGAATCTTGGCAATTATACAAAATCGAAAGGCTGCAGGACAAAGGTTAGCAGAAAAAATTAGTAAGATCTTAAACGGAGAAAAACCAATTGTTCTTGCTATTCCACGAGGTGGAGTAGTAGTAGGTGAAGAAATTGCAAAAAAATTAGGATGTTCTTTGGATGTTATAATTTCAAAGAAGATTACTCCACCAAGTTCATCTGAATACGCAATTGGGGCAATAACATATGACGGGACAATATACCAAAGTCAATATTGGGATAGATTTTCACATGAACCAAAATTTGAAGAGGAAATTAGCAAAAAGAAATCAGAGGTTAAAAGAAGACTAGAAGAGTATAGAGGGAGTGCTGATTACAAATTTGACAATAAGACTGTGATATTAGTAGATGATGGAATTGCAACGGGTTCAACAGTTTTTGTATTACTAAAATGGCTTTCTAAACGTAAAGTTAATCGTGTAATCTTGGCTGTACCAGTTATTCCGGCAAATACCTTTGAAGAAATGAGACCACTAGTAGATGCCATAGTAGCCCTTGAGATGCCTGTTGAGTTTTATGCTGTAGGTCAATTTTACGAAGAATTTGATCAAGTGTCTGATGAAGAAGTAATGACAATACTTGACAAATTCAAAAAACCCCAGACTGTTGATAATGGAATTAGTTAAATCCATCAAAAGAGTATTTGGTAAATCATTTTGTAGTATTTGCCTTTCTGAAGGAAAATTAAGTAAAATGGACAGGCTAGAGATTTGCCCATCTTGTTTGGAAAATATTAAAGAAATGGAATCTGAAGAACCTGTAAAAATTTCAAAAGAACAAACTGCGGGTGGCATAAAGGATGAACTGTAAGATGTTTTAATCAGAATGACTCTTGAGGAGAACCGCTGTAAAAGATATACACAAAATCGGGATCGCCAAAGCCTGGGCCTTCAGACCTCATTCCTTTATCAACAAAATAAGATTCTACTTTCTCTGCATCCTCAGGAGTATTAGTATCCCAATCTCGCCAACTATCTGGATTTCCATGTTGAGTTTTACCATCTCCAGCATCATTAGCCGTCCCTATCCTCCATTTGGAATAAACGCCATCTGTTTGGGACTTTACAATTTCATCTATCTCTGAGATAATCTCTGATGCTTTCATCGATAACTTATTTCAAATTCCCCTTAAAATAGGTGCAGATTAAAATCAAAACTGAAAATCGATTTTGATAATACAGATTAGCCTCAAATAGGTTCGATGTGTTTTGGATTTAGGAGAATTCATTGACACTTACTGACAATTTTAAAAAAGAAGCTGAATTTTCAATTGAAGGCTATATTTCTCAGCTACAAAGGACTAGCTCTAAAGATTTGTTGGGAGTAAAAAAAGTTGGAAAATATGAAAACCATAAAGATTTTTGGCATGGATATTTCTTGGGAACGATTGAAGGACAGTTAATGCAGACTTTTTTCCATGATTATAAACGTAAAATGACACAGTATGAACGAGTTGAATTAGATCAAATCATCTCGCTTTATGACATACACCTCCAAGAAGTAATCAGAAAATTAAAGTGAAAACTATAATTAAAAAACAAATTCAAATCTTTTTTCTTGGAAATTTTTATCTAGCTTACCAACCATGTATATCTTATTTCCACAGAATTTGCAGCAGTTGTTATCATCTAAATTCCATTGTAATATATCAAAATTGTATCTTCGAACAACAATTTTGTTACATTCAGGGCAATAGGTGTGCTCAAGTGGATGTCCTGGAACATTTCCAACATATGCATACTTGAGGCCTTCTTTTTTTGCAACTTCGTAATGTTTTTCAAGTGTAGCTACTGGTGTTGGCTCAAAATCCATCATTTTGTATGAAGGATGAAATTGTAAAAAATGTATAGGCATTTCTGGACCAAACAAATCATAGATAAATTTACATAATTTTTTGGCGTGTTCAAGATCATCTCCAACTTTTGGAACAATCAAATCTGTTATTTCAACATGAATGTTAGTTTTTTCCTTAAGCTCAACTAAAGAATCAAAAACAGGTTGTGAGCTTGGTATACCAACATACTGTCTTACAAATTTTTGTTCTCCGTTTCCTTTAAAATCTACAGTGATGCAATCAAGAAACTCATTCATCATCTTAATAGATTCTGGTGTAGCATAACCATTGGATACAAAAGCGTTGAAAAGTCCTTTTTTTCTAGCCAGAACGCCACAGTCTCTGGCATATTCAAGAAATATGCTTGGCTCATTGTAGGTGTACGCTATTCCGTTACAGCTATAAAGTAACGCCTTTTCTACTACTTCTTCAGGAGAAATATCAGCTCCCTCAACCTTTCTTCTTTGGCTAAGATCAAAATTGATACAATATTTGCAAAGCCAGTTGCATCCAGTCGTACCAATAGAAAAAACCTTAGTACCTGGCATAAAATGAGTTACAGGTTTTTTTTCAATTGGGTCTATGTGACACGCTGCAACCTTGCCATATACATAAAGAACAAGTTTTCCTTCTTTATTACCACGTATTCCACAAAGCCCTATCTGGTCTTTTCCAATTTCACAATACCTAGCACAGGCTAGACAACGTACCTTATGATTTGGTAATCGCTCATAGAGAACAGCCTCTTTTTCCACATTTTTCTATGTGCAAGCGACGATAAAAGACTGACAATAATTATCAAGTGTGGTAACTATCATCTGAGAGGATTTAATTGGAGTTTAGAAAAATTAGGTAACATAATGAGTGCAAGGATTTTTCTAGAGCCAATAAAAAGTGTGCCTACCTTTAAAAAGAGATTTGAAATAGTTGAGCGAAAGGGGATAGGTCACCCTGATACTATTTGTGATCTTGTCATGAATCAGGTTTCAATAGAATTATCTAAAATGTATCTGAAAGAAACAGGTGCCATACAACATCACAACATGGATAAATCCCTATTAGTTGCTGGACAAAGCCAAAACAAGTTTGGAGGAGGAAATATTACAAAACCAATGAAGTTAGTAATTGGGGATAGAGCAACATTTGAAGTTAAAGGGCAGAAACTCCCAGTTGAGGAGGTAGCAATTTCAACTGCAAAAAAATGGTTTAAAAACAATCTTAGATTTGTCAAAGAGGAACATGTAGAATATCAGCTAGAAGTTGGTACATCTTCACATGAATTACGTTCTATTTTTGAAAATCCAAAATCGTTTGTTGCAAATGATACATCAGCTTTAGTAGGTTATGCACCTTTTACAAAGACAGAATCTTCTGTGTTAGAAACTGAAGAGTACATCAACTCACAAAATTTTAAAAAAGAATTTCCTGAATCTGGGGAGGATGTCAAAGTCATGGGATTTAGAAAGGATAACACTTTAGATCTTACAATCGCAATGGCATTTGTTGATGCCCATGTCGATTCAGAAAACCACTACTTTAAAAGAAAACAAGATATGTTACAATCAATTTCTGAATTTCACAAAAAAAGGGGAGACTTTGATGAGGTCAAGATAACAATGAATAATCTTGATACAAAAAATAAGGGAATAGAGGGGCTATATCTTACCGTTTTAGGAACATCAGCAGACAATGCAGATTCTGGCGAAGTGGGAAGAGGAAATATGGCAAATCGAGTAATTTCTCTCACCAGACCTGCAGGCTCTGAGGCTACAGCAGGAAAGAATCCTGTTAGCCATATTGGTAAAATTTACAATGCATTGTCATTTAAGCTGGCAGGCGAGATTCAGAAAACTATTCCTGATTTAGAAGTACTTGTTTGGATGTACAACGTAATTGGAAAGCCTGTAAATGAGCCAAAAGCAATTATTATTCAACCTATTTCTGATAAAGAATTAGATATATCTAAATTTGAATCTGCAATTAAGAAAATAGTTGAACAGAACCTAAACAAAATGGACGAGTTTTGTATGCAGCTAGCATCTGGCAAGATAAAGATTGCCTGACTTTTTACAAATTAATACAGTCAATACTTATCGTAATGATTTCCCATCTTACAATAATTACAAATGAATTCTCCATTTTGGTCAGCTTGTCCTTCAGTCATGCATTCACATTCTAGACATTGGCACTTTATCTGGGCCATTTTTTAACTGTATTATTCTTCTGACTCTTCGTATTCTTCGTCTTGTTCGTATCCTTCTTTGAGATCAGCCTGATGTGATTCTTCTTTCATTTCTTCTTGTTCGGTTTTTTTCCACTTTTTTTCTAATTCTTTTTTTGAGTTGTTTTTTGACATACTTTGTAATCTCAAATGGTAAATATTAGAAAACTCTAGATTATCAAAGATGAAAATAAGACATGAGATTAATTTTGATTAATAGAATTACTAGAATTAGAATGAAATCCCTTTTTACAAGCCAAACAAAGTCTTCCTTTCATCTCGGCGGTAAAAATACATCGGTCGCAGTCCTTACATTTGCATCCCAGTAGGGGCATAGGTGGTATTAGAATAAATTAAAAATAAACAGTATGAATGCATTGCACTCTTTTTCATATAGTAGAAATGACGAGGACTGGGGTATTTTTCCTATCCGGGGAAATCCTGACGTAGAACATAAACAGTCCAAGGCTTTCCTCAGAACTTTTTGTTCCTAATTCAGACGTAAACTGTATGTTTCGTCCGAACATCCTCGTCATAACAGTTACGTCATTATGATACTTAAAGCATGATCATGATTCTTAGATTTGATTTTTATTATTAATTCACAGTGACTGAACCTGTCGCCCAAGGATGAATCATACAAAAATACATGTATTCTCCAGATTTATCAAACATATGTGAAAACGTTTGTCCACTCCTTAAAAGATTACTATCAAAATTCCCATCTGGTCCAGTAAGGACAATGCCACTAGTTACTGTGTGAGCAGATGAATCGTCGTTTCTCCATAAAATTTCTCCACCAACAAATATAGTCACGTGGGGAGGATCATAACAGAGATCCACTTTATCACATCCTGGCACAGAAGTTCCTATTGGAATACTAACCAATTTTGCTGGAAGTTTTGCACTAATTGCCTCTTTTGTAATTTCTTGTGCTTTTTCTACTATTTGCTTTGCTTCTTTTGCTACTTGTTCGATATCCTCAGTTGCTTTTTTAGCCAACAATGCTTCTTTTTCTAACTCACTTATTGCTGGCGATATCTTTTCAACATTTGGGCCATATTAGACATTGAACTTAAACCTCCAGTTGCAGTAAATGCTACAGCCACACTAGTTATTGCAATAGCAAGAATAATTCCAATCTTATCCATTAAAGCCAATGTTTTGCAAGAGCAGACGAGCCTACATAAAGATGAGGTAAATTATCATTAGTAGGAATCCACAGATGTTTCAATTTTGAATTTTAGATTTCTTCGATTGTAATTTTGATTTGTTTGCCTTCGTACTTTTTTGTTATTTCTTTAACACGATCTGCGGGAACTATAATAATTCGTCTTTCATTGCCGTTTGAATCACTACCTGATTTTGCAATTTTTGTTACAAATGAGATTGCCATGCAACCATTAGTTAAAGACACTATATAAAAATACACATTTATACACAATGTATATATATGTATGATTATGTATAATTATACATGAATTCGAGGCAAAAAGTCATGATAATTCCTAAGAATAGATGTAACAGATGTGGTAGTAGATCAGAGATAACTGATGTGGAAAGTGGGGAGATTTTTTGTGGCAGTTGTGGTTTTGTAATGTCAGAAAAAATTGAATCTTTTGGACCAGAACATCGTAATTTCATGGATGGGGAAGATGGTTCAAGGACTGGTGCAGGAACATCTTTGAGTAGACACGACATGGGACTTGCAACCATTATCGGACCAACCGATAAAGATGCAACTGGCAAAGCACTCTCTTCTTCAATGAAACACACCATAGGACGTTTGAGAATTTGGGACAGTAGGAGCCAGGCTCACAAATCATCTGATCGAAATTTTAGAATTGCGTTTAATGAACTCAGTAAATTAAAAGACAAGCTTGGACTCTCCGAAGCTACAATTGAAAAAACAGCATACATTTACAGAAAAGCCGTAGAAAAAAATCTGATTAGAGGAAGATCAATTACATCACTATTAGGTTCTGCATTGTACGCTGCATGTAGAGAATCTGAAACCCCTAGAACACTAAAAGATATCGAACTAGTAAGTAATGTTAAAAGAAAAGAGCTTGCCAAGTGCTATAGAGTTCTTGTAGAAAGATTAGATCTGAAAATGCCTGTAGTAAATTCAGTATATTGTATTGCTAGAATAGCAAACAAAATAGGAATCTCAGAAAAATCAAAACGTTTTGCAGCAAAAATTCTTCATGATTATGAACAAAGTGGAGAAGTCGCTGGCAAAAGTCCGACAGGTTTAGCAGCAACTGCATTGTATCTTGCTTGTGTAAAGATGGATGAACGTTATTCTCAGAGAGATATTTCAAAGGCAGCTAACATAACCGAAGTTACAATTCGAAACAGAGCAGCAGCTATGCGAAAAACATTGAATCTCAGTGACTAATCATATGAAAGAAAATATTCTAAGGGGAGATTTTAAAATGAAGATAAGGAATCCAGTTTCAATCTTAAAAAATAAGTATCAAGATTTAATAAAATTTGCTAGTCCAAAATTTTCTCTAAAAAAGAGTAAATCTACTCTAAGAATAGACCAAGAACCTGATGCAGATTATGAGCTAGTTAAAATACACGGCGTTGGATTGATAGATCCTTTTGCAGTACAAGGAGTTGTGGTTCTAAAAACTGATGATGGTAAAGAATTTCCAATATCGGCCTTTTCAGGAGAAGTTGCACAATACATTTCAAATTTTATTGATGAGAAACGTGATTCTCTTCCAACAATTTACAATATGCTAGAGCAGATTTGTGAAGAAAATGAATTATTGCTAGTAAAAGTAAAGTTGTATCAAAGTGGAAATGCATTACGAGCAAATCTATATTTGGCAGGAAAAAAAGATATTATTTTGAGAAATTATCGTGCATCTGATGCTATTGCTCTTGCAACATTTTACAGTGCACCAATTTTAGTGAGAAAAGATCTGCTAATGGAAAAAGCAACAGTAAATTAAATCAATCAAAAGAAAATTAGAAAACAATTAGTCAACATCTACGTATCTTAATCAATCGTAAAAGTCATTTATTTTTTTTTTTGAATAATCTGAGCAACAACTTTGGCAATTATGTGTGGAAGTTGAAGTGTATTTGCAGTAATATGCATGCCTTTTACAGGTTCATAGATTTTTTTCATCTTCTTGTATACTGAGACATCTGCATCAGACCAATCTGCTCTTCTTGATTCGAGTCTTGATATTATAACGTCTTCTGGACAAACACATTCAACGATGAAAACTTGATTAGGAGATAGACCCAATTTTTTTATTATACCTTGCCTTGAGCTTTCTTTGTTAAATGTTGCATCTAGGATGCAGTTTTTTCTTGCTTTATGTAGATATTTTGCAATTAACGTCATCACGTCGTAGATTAATTCTCTTTCATATCTTTTGTAAGTAGGTTTTGCTATAAGCTGCTTTCGAATTTTATCAGTGGATAAAACTACAGCGTCAATTAACGGCGCAAGTTCTTTTGCAAGTGTGGTTTTTCCGGTGCCTGGTAGTCCGCAAAATATTACAATCAATTCTTATCATAATTATTTTACAACTACTACTGGCACATTAGCACGATGTACAACATAGTTTGCTGTACTTCCAAAGAATAATTCTTTAGAGGACCCACGCCCCCTTGAACCTATTACAATAAGATCAATTTTGTTTTTCTTATTGTGAGCTACACGGATAATATCCTGTCCAGATTGTCCTTGCATTATTTTTATTTTAAACAAAATACCTTGTCTAGCTGCCTGTAGTTTTGCAGATTCTAAAAAGCGTTTGGCATTTTTCTTAAGCTGTTTAATAATATCATATGATTCTAAAGCAGAATATGCAGGCATAAAATCTGCAGGTTGAATGGCAGCAAATATCGATACAGGCATCACATTAATTCCAATAATTATTGCATGGCACTGACGAGCAATATAGATTGCAGTGTCTAAACCTCGAATCGAATTTTCAGAACCATCCAACGGTACAAGAATATTCCTAACCTTCTTTTTTATCATGAATAAAAGTCATTGATCAGGTATATTTGTAGAAAAGGTCATTTCCAGTAGTGAGTTTCAGTTGCGAGAATTGCCAGCGAGTTAAATTGCCTGAATGAACAAAATCTTAGCAATTATGATGTGGAAAAAAATTCTTGTTCCTTTAGATGGATCTAAAAACTCATTCAGAGGATTAGATATGGCAATTTATCTTGCTAGGCAATGTGGTGCAACGTTAACAGGAATGTTTGTTCTACCACGAATGCCAGAGAAAGCATTTCGTCGATTACAAAACCCAGAAAAAGAGGCGTTAAAAATTGCTGATAAAATTATGGAGAGGGCAAAACTACGCTCAGCCCAAAATGGAATTGTATTTAACAAAAAAATTGATTTTGGAGATCCTGCTTATATGATAGTTAAATTTGCAAAATCACTAAATTATGATATTATAGTAATCGGTGCAAGAGGACAAAGCGGCATAAAAGATATTTTTCTTGGCAGTGTATCAAATTACGTTCTCCATAAATCATCTGCTCCAGTAGTAATTGTAAAATAATTATGATTATAGAAAAAAAAGCAAAAGATCACTTAGATAGACTTCTTGAGATGTCACAAGAAAACTTTACTGAAATGTCTGAACGATGGGGGGATTTGGATAAAGATTCATTATTTAGTATAAGAAAATCTAAGGACTTTCAAATAGGTTATGTATTTGGAAAGATTGAGCACAAATTCATCTCCTGGTTTTATTCTGAGTATGGACGTGCACAAACTGATGAAGAATATGAAGAATTTTGGAATATAGTTAATAAAATAATTTCCAAAAGTAACAACACAAAACCAGGATGAGCCACTAGTTCATGTCTCAGGAAATTAATGCCAGTTTTTGTGAAGAGGTTGTAAAAAAAATTGATAAAAAAGATCTGAAAAGACCCGTGTATGTCATTCAAGAACATCATGCAAAAAGGCTACACTGGGATCTTAGATTTGAATTTGAAAATGTTCTAAAAAGCTGGGCTTTGCCAAAATCTCCTCCACAAAAGGAAGGTGAAAAACGACTTGCAATTGTAGTTGATGATCATCCCTTGGAATATGCGTTATTTGAAGGAGAAATACCTGCAGGCAACTATGGTGCAGGACATGTCAAAACTTGGGATATTGGTACTTTTGATATCAAAGAAAAAAGCTCAAAGAAGATGGTTCTTAAAATCAACGGCAAAAAGTTGAAGGGTAATTATTGTCTGTTACATTTTAGGCCAGCTGAGAAGAATTGGTTATTCTTTAAAGTAAAAAATATGAAGGAGGACTAGTGATGAGATTAGAGTTAGCATATGGTTTTTGAGGAAATTGTTGCGGGTTTTGATCTTCAAACATTATTTCAATTGTTGTTAGCTATAGCACTTGGTGCACTAATCGGCTTTGAAAGAGAATTAAAACGAAGACCAGCTGGACTTCGAACACATATGTTAGTTAGTCTCGGAGCAACAATATTCACCGTCGTTTCACTTGCTTTTGATATCGAACCAGCAAGAGTGGCTGCCGGGATTGTGGCAGGAATTGGTTTTATTGGAGCTGGAAGTATAATCGCTCAACGTGGTCACGTAAGAGGAATAACTAGTGCTGCAACCTTATGGGCTGTAGCAGGAATCGGTCTTGCTATTGGAATTGGCGAACATCTACTAGCTATAGTTGGTGCAATTTTGATATTTGCTATACTCCAGTTAGGGAGATTAGAAAAATTCACAGGTGAGAAAGGATATGATAGTGTACTTTAGTTACGCTTCCACGCTATGAAGAAAATCAAAAAGTTCACTCTCGTTAGTTGCCACAAAATCTGAAAAATTCACAGGCCAAGGAGTTGGTAATTCATTAGGGGAAAACAATATCACTTTTTTCCCCAATTTTTTAGCAACATACATCTCAATTCCTGTACCAAAACTTGGAATATCATCAGAAATTGCAATTACAGTATCGGCTTTTTCTAAATAAGTTAGATCGTGCTCTACAATTTTTTTCGCTAATTCCTTTTGTTCTCTAAAATCTTTGACATTAGAATAATCCATTTGTTTTTCATCAATATGATTTAGAACTTCAAATCCTGCTTTGGAAAGTTTAGAATAAAGTTCACGGATTTTGTTTATGCCCCCATACCCAATGGAAGCGCATACCATTATTTTCATTATCTTATCCAATGTTTTAGTAAAGAAATCATCATATGATAATTTTCAACCATGAGAATCTGCCAATGAGGTTAAATCATAAACAATTATCATTTCATTTATGATTAGAAATAGAATTAAAAAGATTCTTGTTCCTCTAGATGGTTCTAAAAATTCTATTCGAGGATTAGATAATGCCATATCTATTGCCAGAGCATGCCAGGCAACTATTACAGGGATATACATCATACCAATGTATCCTAGAAATCTGGCAGATGCAATTATTCCGTATTTTATTCAACCAGAAAGAGAGGCCAAGAAATTCATGAGAAGCGCCAAAACAAGGGCGGCACAAAAAGGAATTCTTTTCAGATCAAAAATCACTCGTGGAAGCCCCACATGTGAAATTCAAGAATTGGCAAATGCTAAAAGATTTGACCTTGTAGTTATTGGTTCTCGTGGCAGGGGTTCCCTAAAAGAAGCATTTCTTGGAAGCGTCTCAAATGCAATTGTTCATAAGTGCAAGATTCCAGTGATGGTAGTAAAATAGGAGAAAAAATGGCCACAGAGATCTTATCGCGAATACTTGTCCCATATGATGGCTCTAAATATTCAAATCATGCTGTAAACAGAGCAATAGAGATTTCAAGAAAAGAACTGTCTCAGATCTATTTCATTAGTGTGGTAAATGTAGATTACATTCGACCACCAGGCTCCCTTTTAGGGATGGTGAGTAGCTCCTCAGTAAATGCAATAAAGCAGTTAACAGATTCTGCAAAAAAAGAGACCGTCCAAATGTTAGCTTCACAAGTTTCAAAATGCAGGATAAAAGGAATAAAGGCAGATTCCAAAATGGTGTCAGGAAACATTGCAGATGAGATTTTAAAGTTTGCAAAACAAAAGAAAATTACATTAATTGTTATTGGAAGTCAAGGACTACACGGAATAAAGAAAATCAAGGCACTAGGAAGTACCAGCAGAAAAGTCTCAGAGTTTGCTAGCTGTCCAGTTTTGATAGTTAGATAAATGAGATAAATAGAGGAGTTTTCAAAAATACAATCGAAATAACGTGGTTAAATGGGCTGAATATCTGATTTCTGAGGTTCGATATAGTCCGGATCATAAACGTATCCTACAAGTGAAACAGCATAAGGACCTTGATGGAGAGGTTAGTAAAGGGGAAATCGTTGAACGAGATGTTGTTTCATCTAACATAAAAAAAGGCATAACATACATGACCATCCATAATGGATCATCAACAACGTGGAAAAGCGGAGATATGGTAAGAGGGTTCGTAGTTGATGGAGATTATTATATTCGTGTAGATAAGAACAAGGTAAACCTAGATAATTTGGGAATGCTAAACGAATTCTAAATTTTAAATTTAATTCTCAGGTGTTTAACAAGAGGGAAATTTTCAAAAGTGGAAATTACCATTGTCCTTAATATCATGTCTTATGACAATAGAATCAATGGCTGGAAAAATTAACAACATCTTAGTAGCAATCGATGGTTCACAAAATGCCATTCGAGGGCTAGATAGAGCAATAGATATTGCAAAGGGTTCAGGCGCGGCTATTACTGCTCTTTTTGTATTTCAGTTACCATGGAAAGCTGGATTAAAATTCACAAAATCAATGGAAAAAGAAGCACAGGCCAAGGCAACTCGTGCAATTGGTATCGCACGACAGAAAGTAGAAAAAAACGGGATCACATTCAAGTGGAAAACTGCTGGGGGAAAACCTGGTGACGCAATACTTAATGTGGCAAGAGGTATTAGAGCCGACATCATTGTAATTGGTGCACGCGGTCTTGGTGTTACAAAAGAAAAGTTTTTTGGCAGTACATCAAATTATGTGATGCATAAAGCAATCAAACCGGTTTTAGTAGTCAAGTAAATTAATCGACCAATCTAAAATTAGAAATAATTTTTATATTTTTATTATGCTTCCTCGCCTGTGAAATGTGCCACACTATCTAAAACTAGAACAATTTTATCTTTAGGTATATGGAATAATTTTTTTGATTCATTTGAAGATTCTATTAACATTTTAGAATAAGGATCATGTGTTGCTTTGTAGGAAACTCCTCTTTCTGAAATTCCTTGCAGCCAGTGGGTGCATTGAATAAGTTCCATATGTTGAAACTTTATTGTGTGACATGAATAAACCAATCTAGATCACTTTGATGATTTTGTGTCTTTTATCCTCAATAGAATTTGATCACAAATATTTCTCATGCTAGAATCCGAGCCAATGCTACAAATTTTAACGATATCGGTAGTGGTGATGATTCCAATTACTTTGTTTCCTTTATGTACAGGTAATTTGTGAATTTCTTTTTGTTTCATCTTTTCAGCAGCCTCCCAAACCGTTTCTTCTGATTCAATCATAACAAGGGGAGAAGACATTACCTCTGATACGTGAGTTGAAAGAGCCTTATTTTTTGCAGCAATTCTTTTTATAAAATCCCTTTCGGTCAATATTCCTGAAGGAATATTGTCTTTTGTTATAATTATACAACCTACATTAGCGTCATTCATCATACAAGCTGCATCCTTAACTGTCATAGATGAATCAATAGAAATGACGTTTGTTCTCATAACATCCTTCACAAATGTGTGTGCCATAGAATTTTTTTTACATTTACTAATTTAAAAACAAACCTTGATTATCAAAGTTAAAAGTGATAATTTGTTTCAGAGATGCTGTTATCAACCATCTTTTTATTATAGAAATAGACTAGAAAATCCATGGAAATGGCTTATCTTCTAATACAGTGCGATATGGGTGCTGAAGTCGATATCATTAAGAAATTATCAAAAATACCAGAGGTAAAAGAGGTAAGGGGAACATATGGAGTTTATGACATTTTTGCAAAGCTTGAATCAGATTCTAGAGAAAAATTAGATGAGATATTAACTAACAATATCCGCAAGATTCCAAAAATTCGTTCAACCAACACGCTTTCTCCGATATTTTCACAAGGCGGAAAGTAATTTTATTTTACAATTATAACTGGAATCAGAGACTTGTGCATTACGTAATTTGATGTGCTGCCAAGAAAGATCTCTTTTAATCCACTTCTTCCTCTAGCACCAATTATAATAGCATTAAAATTATTATTTTTTGCAAAATTAACAATTCCTGGTCCTTCATCACAATAAACAACCTTACTATTAAACACGATACCATTTTGTGCAGCACGAGTTTTTGCTTTTAACATAAATTTTTTAGCTTCTTCTAAAAGATATTTTTCGATTGGAGAGATTGGTGTACTTTTAGATGGTAAAACAAGTGTTACAACATATAGTCCAGTAATGGTAGCATGGCATTGTCTTGCAAGATAAATTGCTTCGTCCAGTCCTCGAAAAGAATTTTTTGAACCATCCAGAGGAACAAGAATTTTTTTTATGTCAAGTGCACACATGGTTTCTCAAAGGGCTTTAGAGCCCTTTTCTTTAGTAAATATGTCAAATGCATTATCAATAGTTGAAACAAAAATTTTCCCATCCCCTTTTTTGCCACTATAAGCTGCTTGTGAAATTGCAGACACCACAGAATCCACTTTAGAATCATCAACAACTGTAACTATAGTATCAACTGCGTTGTATTGAATCTCTTCTCCTTTTTTCCCACCGATTCTTGGTCTTTCCCCAGCACCTCTGCCTAATGATCTGGTTACAGTTAGACCACCTACACCTTGACTGACTAGAGCATCGATTACTGCTTTTTGTTTATCGTTTTGAATAACTGCTTCAATTTTTTTCATGATTATACAGATTATCTCAAAGAGTGTGTATTCCTTTTTCTTGAGTGCAAATATCCGTTGATTCTTCAACGTTTGTAATGAAGATTTTTCCATCTCCTTTTGTTCTGCTGCATGCAGCTTTTGCTATTTTTTCCATTATATCATCGACTTTTTCATCATCTACTACTACAATCACTATGTTTTTAGAATAATATTCGCCAACTAGCGGAGGTTCAGCGGCACCCTGGCCTTGTCCGTCAAGTACAGTAAATCCACCCACACCTGCTTTTCGTAATACCTTTACTACAGATTCTAACATATTTGGCTGGATTATTGCCTCAATTCTTTTCATGTTTTAATATGCATCACGAATCCTTTAAAACTCTACACAGATTCTCGTCGGTGATTTTCAGGCATGAAATTATGGATCCTCCTCAAATAGGTCTAAATCTAATTTACCGTGAATCAAATGGGAAAAGAACCAAAAAAAATTCGCGTTAAAGACATTATGACTAAAGCTGTAATCTCAGTAGATGCGACAGTCAATGTAAATGACGCAGCAAAAATGATGGAAGATGCCAAGGTTGGCGCAATAATAGTTATGGAAAATAATACTCCAGTGGGAATAATCACCGATCGGGATTTTGCAGTTAAAATTGTGGCCCATGCTTATCCCATTACAACTCTTGTGAAGCAGATAATGTCACATCCTCTTATCGGCGTTGACCCAGAAGAATCTGTTTGGACGGTAGCAGATCTCATGTATGCAAGAGGAGTCAGGAAAATTCCTGTCATAGAGGGAGATACCTTAGTGGGAATTATCACTGCCACGGATTTGGTAAATCAGTTTGCAGTATCTACGGAGGAGGATATGAAAAATATGTACTATCAATCCCTTGCAAAAATCTTCGTTCAACGTCATTATGTATAGATGTAAAAAAGTCAATAACAAAAATAATTTTTAATAATCCAAGTACAATTTTAAAAACTGTTTATTTTCTTGTTACTGTATAAACAACATATCCTTGTTCGTTATCAGGCATCAACTCATCCATTTTACTAAATGAGTATGTGTCAATTGATTTAACTGCGTTGTATAGTCCTTCATCAATCACTAAACCATTTTTTGGTGATAATCCGTTTATCTTTGCACATCGATTTACTGTGGAACCAAAGATATCATTGACATCTGAAGTTGAAGTATTTGCCACTCTTACAGAGCCATATGTAGCACTAATTTTATAATCAACAATTGGGAGTCCTTTGTCTACAAGCTTTTTACCGATTTTGTCATGCGACTCACACATACTTAAACAACAATCAATTACGTTTTTGAATGAAAGTGTATCATGAGCATTTGTGTTTGGAAAATAAAATAGTAATGCATCTCCAATATTTTTTATTACGGTTCCTTTGAATTCCTGAACAATTGTGGCCATTGCATTTAGAAATGTACTGTAAAGGTTACTGGCTTGCGTGTCAGTCATTTTGGCAGTAATTTTTGTAGAATCTTTGATATCAATAAGGCAAACACATCCATTTTCACTTTGATCTGAGAAATTTAGTAGAATGTCTTCCTGTTGTCTAATAACATCCTCTTTCTGTTTGATAGTGATAAGAGATTCCTGAATTTTTTGTGCCATCAAGTCAAAGGAGGCGGAAAGCTGCCCTAATTCATCACGAGTTTTTATGTTCGTTCTTATGTTATAGTTTCCTTTGGCAATTTCATTTGTAGCCTCTTTTAGTTTGATTATTGGCCTTGAAAGTAGTTTTGCCAAAAAGAAAGCGACTATTGCCATAACAATGGTGATCACAATGCCTGTAAGAAAGATTCTATTCTGTAAAACCGAAACAGGTTGTAAGGTGTCATCCTTATCAAATTCTGCAAGCAATACAAATCCTAAATCGCGTACACAATATGAAAAACCAAAAACTGAATTACCTCTATAATCTTGGTAGATTCCGCTTACTTGTTTACCATTTTCAAAACATTCCCTTACCGGCAAAGTATCAACAATTTGGTTAAATGGAGCGTTTTCAATAAAGCGGGATTCGGTTATCATCAAATGATCTTGGTTTACAAGATAGACTTCGCCAGTTTCACCCAAACCGCTACGATGCAACAAAATATCATTGAATTCATCAGTTCTCATAGTTGCAATAATTACTCCAATTGGTTTTTCGCTTTTTTCTTGTCCATAAATTGGAACTCCTATAATCAATTTACTCCCACCGTTTTCTGCGGGTTCAAAAACTGCAAAGGGTTCTTCTTGTAAACCACGAAGAAACTTTGGATCTTCAGAAAAATTATCAGTCGTTTTTAGCCTTACTAGAGAAAAAAATACTCGTCCTTCTTTTCCAATAATTTTTACGTCCTCAAATCCTATTGAAAATCCAACTAGTTCCTGGAACGCTTGAATTTGAGTGAGAAAATCACGTCTTTTTTCTTGAATTGTTGAATAGTATGTAGAAGGATCATAAGGTATGCCATTTAATTCGGTAACTAAATTTCTAATCATTGGATCAGTTGAGATTACTTGTGTCTCTTTGATTCGTGTGTGAATAAATGATAAGACGGAATTGCCACGAAGTGTTGATTCACTAAGCAATCTCTCCTCCATTCTCTCTTGCAAAACTTCAGTAGCAGAGGTAAAGCTCAAGTAAGCACTTGCAGAAATTGTAACAATAGATACAATCATGACTAGGAGAATTAGTTTCTTATCTATACTAAATGAGGTTTCTTTATTACGCTTCATCTGGTTAATGATTTTTCTTCTGTCTGGTATATATGATATAAAATAAAATTCCAGCTCCGATAATCCCTCCTCCAACAGCTAATACAGGAAGTTCAAACTGAAATCCCATGTATACAGACATTGCAAGACCGAAGAGTGGAAGTATTGGAAACTTTCCAATGTTTAATGGAACTTTGAATGGTCTTTCTATCGTAGGTTCTGTATATCGCAAGACAATGACAGCTAAATTCACCATGGCAAAAGTGATCACTATTGCAAATACAGAGATGTTTGCAACAAGTACAATGTCTCCGACAAATGCAAATGCCATTGAGGCTAGCATTATTCCAATAACTGCAATCCAAGGAGTTTTTGTTTTAAAATGAATTTTTCCAAGAAGACGTGGCAAAGATTGATCGCTTGCCATACCATAAAGCATACGAGCTCCTGCAATTAAGATAATGAGAACTGTGTTTGTTGTTGCAAAAAGGGCAATTGATGACAGTAATACATGCCCACCACTACCTAATGCTCTTTCTGCAACAGCAGCTAGAGGAGCAGCAGATGCTCCCAAATCTTGCCAGCTTACCACTCTGACTGCTGCCAAAGAAACAAGAACATAGATGACTCCAGTAATTGATATTGAGAGCAAAATTGCCTTAGGAATAGTTCTTGATGGTTTTTTGACCTCTTCTGCAACGTTTGCCATATCCTCAAATCCAACAAAGGCAAAGAAAATCAGGACAAAAGCGATAACTATTCCACTCAGACCAGTGGGGGATTCAAAATAATCAACAGACTCGGGAGCAGCAAAGGTAAACCCAATGTAGATAATTATTACAAGGCCTGCAGCCTCAACAATGGTGAAAATAATATTTGTCCAAGAAGATTCTCTGATCCCAAAAAAATTGATAAAAGATAACGCGCCAAGTAACAAAATTGCGCTAACCACTATTGGTAGGTCAATAAATTCGGCAAAGTATCCTCCAAAACCTAACGCCACCACAGCAGCTGTAATAATTGAGGTAATGGCAGTAAGCCATCCAATGATGAATCCTAAGAAATTACTCTTGAAAGAATTTTTTATAAAAGTATATTCAGCTGCGGCCTTTGGAAAAACTGAAGAAAGCTCTGCATAACTTAATCCTGCAATAACTGCAACAGTGGCAGCTAAAACAAATGAGATCCAAACAGCGTCACCAGCTAGCCCTGCAGCTTCTCCGATCAAAACATAAATTCCAGCTCCTAGGATTAGGCCTATTCCATACATTGTAAGTTGAAAAAGGCCCATATGCCGTTTTAGCTCAGACATTGATACCAATCATGAAACATGCTATCTATAAAAAATAAATCAAGAATTCCTAATCTGATATTATAAAAACAATCTTTTTTTATTTTTGGAATTTTTTCATTCTCTTGTGCTCAAATCTATCCCATGGATATACTACGTATTCATTTCCTTTGGTTTTTTGCGCAAATATGAGTTGTTTTGGATATCGTTTGCCTTTTCTTGCAAAAAGTGTGGCATATACTAGGTTGTTTGGGTTTTCAACCTTTGATAAGACTTTTTTGAAGGTATCTCCAGAATCATAAATATCATCAACAAACAAAGAATCTGAGGGAACTTTATCTTTGTCAACAAGAATCTCCTGAATATCAAGTTTGTCTGCCATCAATCGTGAAGGGACAAGACCGCCTCTGGTAATAGTTGAAATGCTATTGAATTTTTTTCCTGTTGCATTGATTTTATCTGAAAGCAGTTTGGTTAGAGCATCAATTTCTTTCCAGCTAATAACATCGGATTCCATTTAGTTGATTTCTTGTGAGTAGTATTAAAAGTGTAAAACTAAATTCCAGCGATTTTCTTTATTTTCTTAGCTGTGACATCAATGTCCACATCGGTATTAGCGGATACAAGTAAGACCTTGTTATCAATTGGAAAACTCATAACAACTGCGTTTTTTCTTCGAGAAGCTGAATATTCGACTTCGCCTAGGCTTTGATCAAATTCTTGTCTGGTTGAAACTCTTAAAATTAATTCCATGTAGAGTTTTCTCATGTCTGCGTCATCCTCCAAGGATTTCATGCCCTTTTTCATTCCTCCTGCAACTAAATGCCCCATAGGGCTAATCAGTCCAGCAAATCTAATTTCAGGCTCTTTGAGTAAATTCTGGCATTTTTGATCAAACAAATAATATTCGTTTGATTTTTCGACTTGAGACATGTTATGGCTATTACAATATAAGAATAAAAACCATTGTCCAACTTTTTTGATACACTGGAGTTCACATTGTTTTCATTTTTAATTAGGAAAAGGTTATCTTTTTAGCATATTCTCTGATGGTATGAGAGAGTTTGATGTTTTAAAGTGCAAAAATACCCACAAGCCAAAGTATTATCTCCTATATTCTACTGGGGATTCTAAAAGACCAATACAAGCATATTTTGTCTGCGAGGATTGTTCGAATAATCCGATATATAATGACTCTAATTCGATTATACACATGGAGGAATTAAGAGAGGGTACAAGGATTACGGTTCCAAATCTCAAAGAATTAAAATTCCCTGATGATTTTCCTGTAGATTTTTTTAAGGATAAAAGAGGAATTTACTTATAGATTCTTGATTGATTTTTTTAGGGAGATTTTTCAACAATTTTTAATATTTTAAATGGAATTTTTCCAAAATCAGCTTCTATAGAAGAAGATACTAACAGAACGTTTTCATCAGGTAGGGGAAAACTGTAGATAATTACCTTATCCCTGTATGATAATGAGAAATGTACTGGTCCAAATTCCTTATCAAACTCATGACGCATTCTTACCCGGAGCGCAATTTCCATAAACATCATCTCGTCTTGCTTTTCGTTTTCTAGTGCCATCATGCCCTTTTTCATTCCCCCAGCAACTAGATGTCCTCTATTGTTAATTACACGAGAAGATCGCATGTGTGGGTCTAGAAGCATAATCTTTTGACAAACCTTGTCATAATCCATGTTCTAAATAATACATATCGATCTATTTATTGCGAGCTTTTGTAATATAATGTCATGAAAAACAACCTCCAAAAAGACCCAGCAGAATTTTATAAACACCTTTCCTTGTTTTGGACAGACTTGATATATCTAATGTCAAGTAAACCGCAAGCACTAACATCTGTTGGTCCCATGAGAAATTTTTCAACAAATGCAAAAAAAATTGCTACAGAGTTATTGGATGCGAGTGAAGACCTTGCAGAATTTAACAAAAGATTGACAGAATACTATCAACAACTAGCCGATACCTGGGCTAATGCACAAAAAAAGGTCAATACTAAGATACCAAAAATTCCAAACGACCAGGAACAATTTGATTCATACAAAAGAATTTGGATTGATATGTTTGATAATGATTTTACTGAGTTATTTGATTCACATAAATTTGGAGAAAATTATGGCAAACTAGTTGCTAGTGAGCTTGAACTTTCAAAGCACTGGGAGCAGATGGTAAATGTAATGCTCCAGTCTGCTAATCTACCCAACAAAAAAGAAATTGATGAGGTCTACAAAGAATTACATGCATTACGAAAAAGAGTTTCAAAATTAGAATCACAGACAAAAGAATCAAAAATAAGGAGCAAGGAAAAATGATAGAAGAAAGTAGTAGACTAGATCCAAAACTTGTAGAAGAATTTCTCAAATTTGGAAAAAATATGGCAGAGGCTCCCAAGCTTGTCCCAGCACTAGATGAAATTAATTTAGAAGTTACTGAACACGAAGTTGCATATACTGAGGATAAAGTAAGATTACTGCACTACAAACCAAGAACTAGTACGCAGATTAAGACTCCTTTGATAATTGCATATGCATTAATCAACAGATATCATATTTTAGATATTCATCCTCAGAAAAGCTGGGTGAGAAACTTACTTGATCAAGGAATTGATGTGTACATGGTGGATTGGGGAACTCCAACCAATATGGACAAGTATTTAGATTTGGATGATTATGTCAATGGTTACCTGGATAATTGTGTGGATTTTGTAAGAGATGAATCTGAGGTTGATAACGTTTCCTTACAAGGATATTGTACTGGTGGAACTATTGGAACTGTTTATACTTCACTACATCCTGAAAAGATAAAAAATTTTGTTGCAACTGCTCCAGTCATTGATGGATGGCGCGACACAACAGTAGTTAGCAATCTTGCAAAACATATCGATGTTGATAAAATGGTCGATTCAATTGGAAACATGCCTCCAGAATTTATGTACTACTGTTTTTCAATTCTAAAACCCTTTGAGCAAGGTATTGAAAAATATACCAATTTTTTCAGAAATATTGAAAATGAGAGTTTTGTTGATAATTTCTTAAGAGTTGAAAAGTGGCTAGGCGATACGCCTCCTATTCCCGGAGAGCTTTTCAAGCAATGGATTAGGGATATCTACCAAGATAATCTTCTGATTCAGGACAAAATGTATGTTGGTGGAAAACACATTTCATTAAAAAACATCACAATGCCAATTTTCACCCAAGTTGCAATTGGAGATCATCTAGTTTCCCCTGAATGCAGTATGCCATTACATTATGCAGTAGGTAGTGAAGATAAAACATTGAGAGTTTATCCTACTGGTCATGTGGGAATGATTGCAAGTTCATTGTCTCAGAAAAAAGTTCTCCCGGAGTTGGGACAATGGCTAAAAGAACACTCTGAACTTAGATAAAAATAGAAAAAAGAGAAAAATTCTCTTTTGATTTTACACTTTGGATTTACACCTAGTTAGTTTTTGGTGTGAATGTGCTAATCCAAGATTGTACTATGTTTTTGTTCAAATCAGCAAATGCTTTTGTATTTTCATTGAATGTCTTGATGTTTTGCTGTGCTGAATCAAATGCTGCTAGTGCAACTTTGTTTTGTACATCATAGGCTTTTACAACCTCTTCTGTGGTATCGCGAATTACTTTTAGTACTGCAGAAGGTATGTTAGTTGTAATACCTGCTTTAGTTGCATAGTCTTTTTGCAGTGCAATTGTTGAATTGATTACATTCTCTACTGCATCAAGGTATTCTTGTTGTACGTTAGTTACTGATTGATGATAACGTGGTACTGATTGCTTGATACCGCTAAAGTATTTGTCAACATTTTGCTGATATACTGCAAAGATGTCTTTTTGACTAGTGGTGGATTGTGCTGTGTTACTCATATTTTCACCCCCTTTTTGATTTCTTTTCTATAGGAAGAATTACAACTTGAACCAAGTCGCCTTCCTTTAATCCGAGTGCATCTCGTTCTGCCTCTGGAATCGAAATTCGCCCGTTGCTTCCAACAGTCGTTTTGTAAGCTCCCCATGTGAGGAAGTTTGGCATCATTTGTGCCATGTTAAACATTTTATTCATGCCTTTTGATTGTATTGAACCAATATTTTCCATAAAGTTTGATTGTGCCTCTACAGTCTTGTTTGAAATTTCCTTTAGTGTTTCAAGTGGATTAAATTGGTGACTCTGAGGATTCATCATTGAGCTAAAGTTTTTCATGAATTCGGTTTGAGCCTTGCCACTTTTTTGGATCCATTCCTTGAACATTTCTGCCGGATTATATTGGTAACTGTTACCACTCATAGGTAATGGTAGGAATATAGAGGTATTTAAACGGTTTGGTCGCTCTAATCTTCTAGAAAGTCTAGCACCAATTTTGCAAATCGTTTGGGATCATCAACATATGGAGTATGACCACAATTATCCATCATATAGAATCTACAATCCTGTATGCTAGATACAAAATCATCAGCATATTTTACTGGAATAACAGGATCGTCTTCCCCCCAGATAATTAGCGTGGGTACTGATATTTTTTTTAAAGATTTTGTGATTGCCTCGGCATTGCGTAAACCTAGTAATGTAGACATGAAAGCCATTTTTGCATTTGGTAGTTTCATTCTTTCAACAAAATTTTCAATTATTTTTTGATTAATTTGCCTAGCTGGACCTGCCATCATTTGAAAGGCATTTTTTGCCACGTCGATATCTGGATACAAGGCAGCCATCACATAGGCATCTAGTGCAGGAGTTGAATGTTTCATTATTCCAGAGGGAGAAACTAAAACTAGGTTTTCTATTACCTCTGGATGTTGGGAAGCATATTTAGCTGTAATTTGGCCGCCCAGAGAAGACCCCATAATGTTGGTTCTGGCCAGTCCCAGTTTTTTTAAAAAGGATGATAAGAAATCTGAGAAAAACTCTGTCGTATAATCTACTAGGGGTTTATCGCTGTGTCCAAATCCGATTAGATCAGGAACTATGACCTTGTAGTGTTTACTAAATTCAGGAATAACGAATTCCCATCTTTCAGCAGAGGCACCTAGTCCATGAAGTAAAACTATAGATCTACTAGCACCGCCTGACTCTAAATAACGAATTTTGTATCCGTCAATATTGATGAATTTTTCTTCCATCTATTCTAGCTGGCATCATTTTTCATATAGATAAATTTTTGTGTGAAACGATTATAGTAAATTGTGAATTTCAACTCTAAAATTTGAGTTTATGTTTTTTAACAGGTAGAAGAAAATTAGTATGTGGCATCAGTAAAAATTAAAAAAATTCTTGTTCCATTGGATGGCTCTAAAAACTCACTTAGAGCCTTGGATATGGCAATTGCCCTAGCAAGAAGATGTGATGCCATTATAGTTGGTATTTGTGTAATATACGCTCCCTCTAGAACTGAATTTGGAAGAGGGATGGAAGTGGAAAAAGGCTCCTATGAAAAGGTAAAAAAATTCATGAATGCTGCCAAAACCTTGGCTGCTCAAAATGGCATTGTCTTTGATGAAAAGATCTCTTATGGAAATATTGGATATAATATTGTAAAATTTGCTCATAGTAAAAATAATAAAATCGACATGATTGTTATGGCTTCTAGAGGAAGAGGTACAGTAAAGGAGGTATTTTTTGGAAGTGTTTCACATTATGTCCTACATGCATCAGATCTGCCAGTACTTGTTGTAAAATAAGTTAGATATTAAATCATATTTTTTAAACTTGTAGACAACTAGGGCTAAAAAGAATTAAAAAAATAATTAGAAAAAAATTTCTAACTATTTATCGGAATTTGCGAACTCTAGCAATTATGCCAGCATGGTTCGCTTTTGGATCTGTGGTGATATAGATAATATGATTTGGTCCAGCAGGCAGGGTAATACGCTTTACTCGATCATACTCTGCTAGAACATATTTACATCTACCAATCTTTTTTGCTAATGCTTTTCTTTGCTTCCATGCACGAGCTGCCATTACCAATGATTGCCTACTTTCAGCTTTAGAAAGAGTAGTTTTGACAGTTTTTCTGTGTGCAGAAATGACTAGTTTGCCACTCAGTGATGCAATTGTTACATAACGGATGGATTTGCTAGTCTTAAGAATTTTAGCTGCTAGTGTTGATACGTCCATTAACATTCCATTATTTTGCTATGTTAAAGGTTTTTTGAATTAGTGGTGAGATTTATCTAATAGTCACTTTCATTTCTGACTAGTGAAAAAGTCACCATTTTTTGCCCTGATTACTTTGGTTTCAATAATTTTTAGTGTATATCCAGTATATGGTGCAACTGTGTTTTACGCAGAAGGTGCGTTTACTAAAAATGGCATAGAATGGTGTGAAGAAAATAAACCACTTTATGATTTGCTGGGAGACAAGTTCTTTGAACACCACAAGCATAGTATTGAATCAAGAATTTGTGCAAATTTGATTGAAGACCCGTTATGGAGTTATTCTGGTCCAGATAGAGTTGAAAAATTAATCGAGCAAAGTAGATATTTTTCTGAACTAGAAATTGCTGAAAGTCGAGAAGAGGCCAAAGTTGGAGTAGTGGATCCTACTCCTGCCCAAATACCTAGAAATAATACTGAAGAAAAAATAGAAGAATTAAGAGAAGAACAGACTGAGCAATCATCAAAAGAACAAGTAGAGGAGACCCCAAAACAAAATGAAGTTCAAGAGGTCAACGAAGACGGAGGAGGATGCTTGATTGCTACTGCAACGTTTGGTTCTGAATTATCAACACAGGTACAGATGTTAAGAGAGGTAAGAGATACTCAAATAATGAATACCCAAGTTGGTGCAATGTTTTTGTCAGGATTTAACCAGTTTTACTATTCATTTTCACCAACTATAGCAGATATGGAACGTCAAAGTCCTGCATTCAAAGAATTTATAAAAATTACTATAACGCCTTTGTTAACAACTCTTTCACTTCTAAATCATTTAGATATTAATTCAGAAGGAGAGATGATAGGATTGGGGATAGGAATTCTATCTCTTAATGTAGGGTTTTATTTTGGAATTCCATTTTTTGTTGCTGTAAAATTAAAACGTAGTTTACTGAGTTAATTTTCTTTCTTGGAAAATTTGAGTCATATTAGATAATCTATAAAATGGTAGACCTTTCAATTCATTAGATCATAGAATCCTTATAATTTTAAAATGAACAAACATCACCATAATAATTCCTCGTGAATAATGTTAATGAAAATGCATAATCTTGGGAAAGTAAAATTGCATACAGAGTATGGGGCGTTAGGTTCAAGAGAAGATTTTCTTGATAGAGCAATAGATGCACTTTCAGTTCTAAAGATTTCAAACTCTTATCTCGAGTCAACTTTAGCCAAGGATGATGCAAATCAGAAGACTATGACTACATTTACAATGATAAAAAAATCTATTTTGAAAATTGAGGCATTTTTAGATAGCGCAAAACATGAAGAAAAACATTCGTCTAAAAATCATCATGGTCATTACCCAGAAAACATCAAGAAAAGATGGTTTGCATTATCAGAATTAACTAGTATGATAATACCAAAGAACTGTCCCCCAAACATTCAAATCAATTTACCAAAAAATGATTTTCAATTATTTGGAAATTTTTACAAATTAGTGGTAGTTTTTTCAAATTTAGTTGAAAACTCTATTGAAGCTATGAAAAATAATGGGGTTATCAATATTTTTGCTCGCGAAGGAACTGACTTTGTAATGATAGACCTAAAAGATTCAGGGCCTGGATTTCCGCCTGAAAGTCTAAAAAAAGTATTTTCATCATTGTTTACTACCAAATCAGACGGAAATGGGTTAGGCCTTAAAGTTGCAAAAACAATTATTGAGACACATGGCGGCACTATCTCGGTTAGAAATAATCCAACTACTTTTTCAATAAAACTACCAAAAAATTAATGCTTTAAATAAAATTTATCTAATGCCACTAAAAATATCCACTACTTTGGTAGCTAATTTTTCAATGTCTACTGAGGGGTTTGCGGATATTAATAAAACAAATTTGCTAACGGGAAACGGAAAACTCACAAGCACCGCTTTGTCTCTTCGTGCTGCCAGATAATTAATTGGTCCAAGGGTTTGATCATATTCTTTTCGTATTGAAACTTTAGAAACAAATTCCATAAATGATTTTAGTTTTGTTTTGTCTTCTTCTAGTGGGGTAATGTCTTTTTTGAACCCACCAGATACTAGAGTTCCTACTTCATTAATTATGCCAGCAAATCTTATTTCGTCTTCTTCAAGTAGCTTTTTGCATTTACCGTCATAGGCTTGATAATTAATCTCAGTCAGTTTAGTTCACCAATTGTAATAATATGAAAGATAAAAATCTAAGCCAAGTTTATTCAAAATTCTTTTTTGCAATAAGGAAAAGCTGGGAAAGCAAATCAGAAACCTCAGTTTGAGAATAGTTACCTAAATCATCTCGGTCTACTTTGATTCCTTTCCATGAAGAGGTGTGCCATTTGCCTATTGGAAGATTGTATTGAGTTACTTTGGGATTAAACGGATAAGGATTCATGTAAAGATACGGGTCTTTGTATTGCTCATCGCCAGGGGATATTCCTGTACCAATTTGTTCGTCTCTTTTTCCTGTAAACCATTCTACAGAAAAATCAAAGTGGTGAGGCCATAGGTGAACTAGAGTAAAATTTCCATCCAGTGTCATTCTGAAAAGCTCAATGGTTCGTTTTGCTTTTACTGCATAGTTATAAAATTCAGAAAGTTGGACATGACTAACATTATCAAGTTTTATTTCAGGCATTATCAAATTGTACTTTTTTGTAATGTTTGATAATTTTTCATGGATGTTGTCTTTAGTAAGATCTATAAAATGTCCTACCTCGTTATGAAAATAAAGCAGCTGACCAGTAAGTAAGTGAATTTTAATTTCGGTTTTATTGTTTACTAACCCTGTTGTAATTTCATCATTTTCAAAGTATAGGGATTGATGGCCATTATGAGGAAGCACTTCAGTCTGTTGGGTTTTTAATTTGCCTATTGCCATGCAAACATTTTGTAGTTGTTTAATATCTGAGGGATTCATCTAAATCATAAACTTGATTTTTGCTTGATTTATCCCGTATAATAACAAAATGTAAATTATGATTCGGAGCAATTTTGTTCAAAAAAATTGGCAGAAACATTATTAGTGGATTCTCAATGAAATGCGTACATGTCAGATTCAGAAGATGCTCCTTCGTCAAAAGAGCCAACTGAATTAACTATCGCTAGATGGAGTGATCGATTTTTTGCTTGGTTAATAGATTATGTGATTATTATTGGTGCTGCATTTGCGGTGTTTTTTGCTTTTTTTAGTACTACACTTTTTGAATTGAACATAGATGGCGATTATATGTACTCACATACTTTTGATTATGCGTCAATTAGCATTGTGTTTTTCTTGTATTGGTTAATTTTAGAATCTAAGAAAGGCCAGTCAATTGGAAAGATGGCTCTGAATCTAAAAATTACTAATCTGAATGGAGAAGCATCAGACTTTAAGAGTATTGCAATTTCAAGTTTTGGTAAGGCCTTTTTGTTACCAATTGATGTAATTTTAGGCAGAATATTTACTAATCAAAAAAGACAGAGAATCTTTAACAGATTAGGAAAAACCATAGTGATAAAGGTTCAACAGACGGATGATGAACCAGAAAACATTTCTTACAAAAAAGACTAGACGTTAGAGTTTGCGTATCATATTCTGTAATTTTTTAAAACTTTTTTTGTAGAATTTTAGATTTTGATTAATTTTCATATGTAAGAAAATGAGAGTCTGTGCCTATTTTTAATGAAAAATTCAATCCAAAGTTGAAAAATAAAAATAATTTGATGTCTTGATCCAAAATGATCAAATTTTCAAGTATGAAATTAAATTATGAATAATATAAACCAGTAAATTACTGATTTTCGAATTTTGACCTGTTGGTAATAAATGAACACACAGTTGATTATTATTGAGAATTTTTCAAGTGTAAAGTATGAACCCGAAACTTTGCAGACATTGCGGAGAGGAAACTTTAGAGGCAGACAAGTGTAAGACGTGCAAACAAGTCTTCAAATTTGTATGCCCCGAATGCAATATTGTCTATGAAGAGCATCACTCAAACTGTACTGATGCTAGGGTTTTACAAAAAATAATCATTGAATAGTCTTATGCTGTTTGCATATAGAGATCTTCGTACTTGTTAGAATTGTACTTTCTTAGCATAAACTGCATCAATGCTTCTTTGGAATATTCTATTCCATGTTCGTCTAAAGTATGCTTTGCAAATTCTTCAATCATCTCAGATGAATCTTTGGATTCTGAAGCAAAGTCACACTCAAATCCATAATCTACGCAACAAAGTTTTGCCATAGAATCCCTAGGTACCTAGATCTAATAACCAAATGTTTGTAATATTTTCCATACAAAATAATCATTTTTTCATGATTTTGAAAAATTTCTAAAATCAGGTTTGGAAGTTTATGCTGAAAGTTGATATTTTAGTAATTGGCTGTCTTTTTTTGCTAGTGGTTTTTGTTCTGATTTTTTTTGCATAAACTGCATAAATGCATAAAAGTCCTTTTCCTCAAATAGCTGCCATCCAAACTTGTAAACATTTAGATCATATGATTGATAATCTTCTATGATATCGCCAAACCATGTCCTGTAAAGGTCTGCCTCTGCGTTTGCCTGCTCTACGCTATTGAAGAATTTTAGCTCTATCCAATCAAAGCTGCCATTAGACCTTGCAGAAAAATCACAAAATGGGGCACTAGCCAAATACTCTTTCATATCAGCTAGTCTTTGGACAAAATCAGCAGGGGATGATAGCTTTACTGTTACTAGCCTTGGAATACCCATGTTTACCCTTTTCATATCTACTATAGCAGTATATCCTGTGATGATTTTATTATGCTCCAGGCGTGCTATTCGCTTTCCTAGTCCCCTTTCAGAAATCTTGATTCCCTCTTCTGATAATTTTTTTGTAATCTCTCTTGATGATTGCCTTCCGTTTGCTATTAGCATGTTTAGAATTTTTTTGTCAAGGTCATCGATCATAGAATGTAATCCGTTTTAGATCAATATGCCCAGGGGTTCAAAAGGTGAACTTTTCTTGTAAAATAGTTTAGCTTTTGAACTAGATGTCAGCCATTTGTTAGGTCTTATTCAAATAGTGGTATAATGGCTGCTCTATCGATTAGACATGAGCAACCAAATTTATGAAAAAATAGGCCAGTCAAGTATCTCAAAATACAAGATGGTCCTAATTCTGGCCCTTTTGCCACTAGCATTAGCGCTGTACGCAAACAGCGTAAACATTGCTGGAATCCCCCAGAGCATATCTAGTGGGGTGTATCCTGTCGCATTTACTCTACTGTCGTGGGGTATGGCGATACAGCAATTAATTCAAATCAAAAAGAAGTAAGAAATAGACCTCCTGCAATAAACAGATGCTTACTTCTTTTTTTCTTTTTTTTTATAATATTCAAAAACTGCTAATTGCTGCAAAAAAAATTCTTACCAAAAGATCTATTAACTACCTTTGATCAGGGTTCGCGGGGAAAAATGTCAGACGAGGTAAAAAATTGGTGGAACGACTTTAAAGATCTAGAGCACGATATCGAAGATTCATTATAATCTATAAAACAAAAATTCTAACAGTTACAGCTTGGACCTTTACTTGATTTTGTATGAGCCTTTATCATATGGCGAAGCATTCTCTCAGTTTCTGAAAACTCCATTCCGCATTCCTTGCAGATTGTTCCAGTGATTTGCTTTTCTCGTCTTAGAAATCCCATTAAAAATGCTAATTTTGTACTCTTTTAATAAGTTTAGCCTTAATTATTTAGACATGTACTATCAATTCTAGGAATCTGGATTATATGTTAAATATCAATTATCTGGGCCAGAAATTATGGATGACACAAATAAAGCAATTGGGCTGTGCCTTATTGGATTAGTTGGATTGGTTACACTTTGGACCATATTTGCCCCATAATTGAAAAACTAGTTAGGAATAATTTTGTCATGCTCTAAAGGATTTTTTCAGGTGTTGCAATTTGGACACACATAGAATAATACGATTATTTTTTCCAACCTAATACGGATTAGGTAGGTGAAAAATGTGGATAAAAAGAAATTCCAATTAGAGTTTTTTACTCAATTTCTTGAGGAAAAAAACCTTCAGGAAAAATGGGATAGATTCAAAGAAGAAAATACGTTTGAGCTTGCAAAAATATTCCGTAACCAAGAGGGCATAAAAGAATCATATAATGACTTTTTAGCTGATACTTTGGGGATAAATATTCGTCCTAGTATTGGGGGATTCCATGATTCAACAAAGCCTAGTCTTACTGCAACAGAGGTTAATGTTTTGCTCCAGTCAGATGCAGGTCAAAAGAATTTAAGAAAATGGGGATATCTGAAAAACGAGCAGATCTAAAAAGTTAGCACAGCAAAAGTATCTAGAACATTACATTCGTTTATAGGATGTATCTACTTGATGAAGACAGAATGATTTTTTGGAATTTAGTTCAATTTAGAGCCCTACAGACTCGAGTCCCTCTGGACTCTATTCATGAATGATTATACATGCACCTGTAATTGCGGTTGCTCAAGTCCCGCTGATGAATATGTTTGTCATAATTGCAGAATAGGATTGTGTAAGATTGGAATGAAAAAAACTGTGATTACATAAATGTTGAAACCAAGACACAGGTTAGGATATTGGTAATTTTATTCAAAAATTAATAAAAAAGAAACCGATTCCCTTCTAATTGGGCATGAGAGTGGGGAACCAGTTGGGGAATGTTATGATTGGTTTTTCAGTCCGAGTGCAAGATTCTTAAGATAAGCGATTTTTTCATCCAAAGATAGTTTCATGAATGCATCCATCTGTTGTTTATGTTCGTCAAATTTTGCAGCCTTTTCATCTTCTGTCAAGTTGGCATAATCGCCTTTCATTCCTTTAAAGTAAGAATGCAATGCTGCCTGGTCTTCTGGAGACAGTGCTGTAAATGCTTGTTTCATTTCTTTATGTTGTGCAATTTTTACCTCTCGCTCTTCTGGGGTCAGATCTGCAAAGTATCCTTGCATTTTATGATTAGACCATTTGTGATCACCGTTTTTGCTCATCATGGAAGGATCAAACTCTTTTGTAACTAGAGCAGTGTTTGCTATATTTCCTGCATCAACTAGAAAGATGTTTGCAGTAACAATTCCAGATTCCTCATTTTTGTCCATGCTAGATAAAATCCATCCAACAAATTTGTTGTCATCTTGATCATTGATTATTCCAATGCTTGCCATCATTACATCGGTAACACCGGCGTTTTTAGCAGCAGTAGCTGCATCAACTAGTGAAACAGTAACGTCGTTTTTGAGATCTTTCATTGCTTCTTTGGTAAAGTCAGCTGGGGTTGGAACTGTCCAGTCAAGTACTTGCTCTACTTGAACTGCCATGTGTTTGTGATGTTTTGCACCACTTTGCCAAACTCCCTTATCTGCACCTGATTCTGCCAATGCTGGCACAGTAGCAATTGCTATTGCAACTAGAGCAACTATAGCAGGAATGTAGATTTTTGTTTTTGTATTCATTGCGAGTCCTATAATGGATATGGTATAAACCATTGTTAATTACTGATAGGTAACATTGTTACTTTACCTTTAATAAAACAGAAAATCTGGACATTGTTGATTTGCACAATTCATTATTCTATATGGCCCACTCTAAATGGCAAGTGATGTTGCATTATACTTAATACAATTCAGGGAAAAACAGACTTGAGTTGCCTCATGAATACAGAGACCGAACTTACATCAGGAAGGATATCATATTGAAACTATCTGAATACGGAGAACTAACACAGACAAAGCTTTTAGCTTATTGTGGACTAAACATTGTAAAACACAAAGACATTTTGGATGACATGGAAAAAAAGGGAATCCTGAATAGAGAGGAGGAAAAGTGGGGAAGTAAGACAATTACAAAATACAAGGTAACTCAAAAGGGTAGAGATTTTTGTAGGATGATTTTAGATCCATATGAAGAAATGTTTCCAAGAAAAGAAAAGGGGGATGAAGAGTAATGGCAGATGAGGAAAAAAAATCTGAAAATATTTTTGAGATAATGGACGGGATGCTGTTTAAGCTAAATCAAACAAAAAGATTGTTTGTGATAATGATTCTTACAATTTTGATTATACCACCCATTGCATTATTGGTTATGACGAGTGTATTTGATAATCCATTTAGGCCAAGTGAGGAGGAAATGCAGTTACGTCAGCAAACACAGGAGATTCATTTGGAGCTACAGAAAATGACTACAGAGCTAGAGGGATTATCACCAGATGACCGTGCAAAGAAACTAGATGAATTTCTCAGCTCAGAAAAATACAAGGAGATTAGTACAAAACTAGCTGCATTGCCTCCCGATGAATTGATGCAGCTAAGACATGATGGACCCCCAAAGCACGAGTTTGGGATTGTCAAAGGCCCACAAATGATAATCTTTGCAATATCTGCAGTATGGTTGGGAATTGGAATCAGACAGTGGTTAGTGTTATCAAAGTTTAGCAAAAAGTATGAGAACTTTAAGAAAAAACAAAAAGACATTGACAAAAAACTAGACGAAGAAAACAACGACTAATCACTGAAAATTCTTAATTCTTAGAAATTTCACGATATTGTTGCGGCTATAATTTACAGTCGAGCAGATAGTGAAAAACAGATTCTAAGCAAATATCCTACTTAGACGCTATTGTCGTCTCAAGAGAAGAGCCCACTTTATAGCATTTTCTGGAAGGTCTACAAAAGATATTGTCTTGGTATCGTTTTCTTTTTTTGTTCTGAAACTAAGCTGTTCCATAAATGATTAAAAACATAATATCATACTTAAGCGACGCGTAGGAATGGTTAGGTTTCATTTATGAACAGCATAATTATTTTATATTAAATGATTTTGCGAAATTGGAAACAATTTATTATGATTTTAAGATATGGAAGCTAACAAGAGGTCCTCAGTCATTTTCGGAACTGTACTAATCGAACACCGTTCTAAAGTCACAAGAACCCGAGATGGTGGGGAGTTAGTATTAGCTTCCGTATTTGATTGTCTTGATCATTAATAAAACTGATCTTGAATTTAGTGAAAATTTGAACGGATTTTCAATCTTTATCGAACAATCATAATGGGACACTTGGCATGATGTGCTACCTTTTGTGTCACACTTCCTATTAACAACTCTTTGAAGGTACTTCTTCCCCTACTTCCCATTACAATTAGGTCGTAATCATTATTTTTTGCAAGATCAATTATGATTTTTGCAGGATCACCAAGATCTGAGAATGTTTTAATTGAGATATTTTTCTTGACTGCTATTTCCTTGCATTGCTCAAGGATTTTTTTACCCTTGTCCTTTAGCTCTTCAACTAACTCAAATGTATTTACACTGTCTCCTCCAAATTCACATGGTACCACATGCACGACTTCTAACTTTGAATCACATTTACTTGCCAAGTAAATAGACTGCTCAAAGGCTCTTTTTGCTGATGTGGAGCCATCTATTGCCACTAGAATTTTTGAAAACAATATTCTATTATGTATTCCTTGCATTAATTGGCTTTGGTAAAATCTTAAGTAATTTGCCTGAAGTTATTTTTTTAAAGTTGTAATATTCGAGTCTGAAAATTCTTAATTTCTAGTGAATAACTAATACAATATGATTAGTACATGGCATATCTTTGCAATTTTATTCATAGTTACTAGTGCTATTTTATCCATTTCTACTGAACCGAATTTGGCGTTTGGAGATGCCTGTGCAGATGCAAAAGCCAGACTAGATAATTGTTTAAGCATTATTGATTCTTGTAACAGTCAGTATCTTTTTTCTTCTCCTGATTCTGCAAGTCAATGTATCAGCAACGCTGGTTGTGAAAGTCAGAAAATGGATGAAATCCAATCTGAGGTGACTTATCAGTGCATAAAATCAATGAGCGCTCAACCGCAAAATCAGACAGAAAAAGATCCCAAGTCAAGTTTTCAAGGGGGTTGTCTAATAGCTACTGCAACGTTTGGTTCTGAGCTAGCTCCACAAGTTCAACAATTACGAGAGTTACGTGATAATACATTACTTCAAACTGAATCAGGTTCAGCTTTTATGAGTGGATTTAATGAACTCTACTATTCTTTTTCACCTACAATAGCTGATTGGGAAAGACAGAATCCAGCATTCAAGGAAGCTGTAAAGATTGGAATAACTCCCATGCTTACTACATTATCAATTCTAAACTATGTGGATATTGATTCAGAAGAAGAAGTTTTAGGATATGGAATCAGCCTGATTCTTTTAAACATTGGAATGTATGTTGTAGCTCCAATAGGAATCGGATTGGTTTTAGTTAGGAAAAAGTAATTTTCAAATTAGATACGACAAGTGCTCTAATTTCACAAAATCACTTTACTAATAAAACGGAGCACTTTGCGTTTAACCCCACAGTACTTGAAACTCTTCCCATTAACATTTCCTTCCACATTGCATTGCCTTTTGTTCCCATAACAACTAGGTCTATTTTTTGGGAATCAATCAAAGAAAGAATAGATTCTGCAACATTTTTTGATGGAATTATTGTATAATCAAATGGAACTTTGAATTTTTTTGCGTTAGTCTGCAACTTGGCTATTCCCTGTTTTAATATATCAACAGTGCCAAGTGACATTGATTTTTCACGACTAGGCGTGTCATTTACCCAGCTGCGCTGAAGATCCTTGTTGACTACTGATACTACACATATGGATGCTCCATACAATTTTGCAATCGTTAATGCTTTACCAAAAACTTTTGGTGCGTGTTTTGCATCATTAAATGGGACAAGGATTCGCTTAACGGATTGCTGATCTGAGACATCACAATTGTCCAAATCTTTACAGACTATACCGGCCATTTGTATGCATTATCTATAGTCAAAAATCCTTAAGAATACTTGTATGTTTAATCTTCAGAACAACTCTGAAAACTCTTAATTTGCATCAAATGTCAAGTAATCTATACACTGAGGCATTTGTAATTTAAAATAAATAAAATACTGCATCCATAACATGACGTGTGTTAAAACACACAAGCCTGCAACTAACACGGGCAGGGCCAGTAAAAGACTGGCAAGATGAGAGAATTCAGAGGAGGTTTAGGATTGGAATAGTCCACCATTCATAGATTTCCTCTTTGTCCTCTTGTCGATTAGGCTAAAATTCTTAATTCCTAGTTTAATTTAGAAAATTCATGAAATGCCCAAAGTGTAATACTGCTATGGATGTAATCTCTAACTTAGATATAGATGCACATAATACCACACAAGGCAGAAAAGAAAAGGTCTACAAATGCAAGTCATGTGGATATCATCATCATGAACAATTAAGTTCATGAAAAATGGTTTGAAACAAATAAAACTCTAATAATTAAAGATGCGTAGAATAACTATTGGATTATGAAAATTTTTGTTTACAAATTTTAGAAACTGATCCTAAAATCAGGTTTGCTACAGTTTATGATTCATGGGCAAAGCGCGTTGCAGGAGGTTTGCGTAAGGGTGAGCAGAACCTACTTTCAGAGCATGATGAAAATGAATTGGTAAATCTTTCCATTCTTAATTGGAAAGCACGTAAAGATATGTCAAAATCGCTTGGCAAAACAATTTACACATTGGCAGAACACGATAAAGTTAAACGTTTTTCATTTTATTTAGGTGAGGACCATTTGCTTCTTTTAAGCACTGAAAAAGATGCTGACACTAATTTAGTAGTAGATAAAGTAATCAAACTTTATTATAAAAATCAAAACTAGTCTATAACTTGTAGTAGCTGATTGGGAAAGACAAAATCTAGGTAGATTAATCATTTTAGAAAAACGATCATTAATGTAATTCTTCAAAGGAATTTTTAAAACAATTTGGGTTCGCTTTGAGTTGGGATTCCACGATTGTTTTTGAAAATTTGTGTATTATCATCATATGTTTTGGAATATCATCGCATTTTTCTTTACAGGTCCTGCACATGTACTTCATATCTTATCCTAGTGCCTTGCCGCACTATAGAACTGTTAGCTTTATTCTATGAGAATGACTGGTCATATAACACACATTTCGAAGTTATGATGCCTCTAGTACTATCGGTTCTAGGAAAACTGAAAAATTCTTAATTCCTAGATTAATTCCTGGCTATCAAAACCTAGTGTTTTCTTAGTTGATTGAAACATTCTGAAGAACAAACATCGTCCTTCCAATGATCAAACTCTTTGCCACAAACTACACAGTTTCTCAAGGAACTCATAATAATTATTACGTTTTTATAATAATTAAGTAATTTGCAAATTCTTTATAAATAAACGATAAAAATATTCTGAATAATCCTAGAATAATTATCCAAAAATTAGTAGGCTGGTTTGTCTAGCAATAGTTTTATCCATTGATTACAAGAAAAATCGTATGCCATTTTGTCCTGGATGTGGAGAAGAATTACCTTCACCAGATGCTGATGTGTGTACACATTGCGGAAGGCTTGTAAAAGAACAACTCAGATCAGCTGCTAATGAGGGATCACAAACAAAGAGAAGTGGATGGTGGTATTTGTTGCCAATTTTTTTTAGTATTATTGGCGGAATAATAGCATATTTTGTTCTAAAAGAAGATGATCCAAAATTAGCAAAAAATTGTCTAATCCTTGGCATAATTATCACAGGAATTGGGTTCTTTGTTGGTGTCTTTATGGGAATAGCTATGGCCCCAATGATGATGTATACCTAAATTAGAAACAGTGCGATTAAAGCTAGAAGGGAAATTAGTTTTCTGAAAATTCTTAATTCCTAGCTTCGCCTATTATATTTGTGAAAGCTGCATCTATAGGTGCAATTTCAGCTGGAGTAGCTGTTGTAGCTTTTATTTTGGTTTTTGTTGGAGTTGGAACAAATCAAGCTGAAAAAATAGACTATCAGAGAGATTTAGAAGAATCTGTCTCATCTGAATCAGCTTCACCTTCTGCTCCTGAAGAAGCTGACTATCAAATAGAATTAGAAGAATCAGTCTCATCTGAATCAACTTCTCCTGAAGAACAAGAATCTCAAAGTATAGAAGAACCTTCAATGACTCCCCAGTCTACTGTTCCTGTACAAAGTTCTGGCTCAAACTCTACTGATCAAAGAACATCTTGTGGAAAATTCAAATGCATCACAGATAAGGTAAGACGAATAATTGACGGGGATACTATAGAGCTTAAAAATTACTTGATAATTAGATTGTCTTTGAGTGACGCATATGAGAAAAATAAATCTGGAGGTCCAGCAGCAACTGCATTTACTACAAAATTATGTCCAGTTGGTTCGTTTATTACAGTTGACCAAGATGATAGACAGCCTTTTGATATTTACAAAAGAATTTTAGGCAAAGTCTATTGTGGCGATAAGGTACTTAATTCAGAATTATTAGATAATGATCATGCAAACATTCTTGTCAAATACTGTAATACAAGTGAATTTGCAAAAGAGGATTGGGCAATAAAATATGGATGCTAATTTGCAAAAAGAAAAAGTTTAGATGATTACAGGCTTTTGCCCATTTTTGACTAGTACGTCGTTTATTCCGTTGATTATGTTTGAAATTTTTGGATAGTTTGATTTGTTTTCTGTAATGTCATTTTTAATTACTTTGAGATAATGGAGTTTTTGATTTATAGTTTTTTTCTTTTGATTTTTTGATATTTTCGAGTTTGCCACATCCTTTAGATTTGCAGAGATATCGCATAGTTTGATTATTTTTGCTTCAAGTGGAGCACTTTTGAGTTGATCTACATACAGTCGTTCTCGTTCTTTTTTTGGCAATTTTTTATCCTTTGATAATGTGGAAACTAGTACTGCTACTTTTTTGCCAAATCTTTCATAAAGTTCATCAAATGTCGTATCAGTATCTTCTATGGTATCATGTAGCCATCCAGAGCACAAAACATCCTCATCTGTTACTCCAAGACTTTTGAGATAACTTACAACGGATTCTAGATGAGCAAAATATGGAGTGATGCCATCTTTTCTAGTCATGCCAGCATGTTTGGTTTTTGTAAACATTTCTGCTGATTCTAACTTGGACATTGAGGAGAACTTCATTATACATTATACAGAATTAGTTAAAATTTCTTTTATTTTTAGAAATTAAGAAAATGTGAAAAATCTTAATTCAAAGTAACCTGTGAATTTATCATGTCAGATAAACCATCTGCAGCTTGGTATCTAGCTCCTATTTTTTTGGGAATTATTGGAAGTGTAATAATGTGGTTCGTTCTAAAAGATGAAGAGCATCCTGATTCTCCAAAGATGATTAAAAAAGGATGGATAATTGGAATTGTTCTGACAATAATACCATTCTTAATATGGATTCCAATGATGGCAATGATGCCTTTTGTATTTATGGATGTTAATCAACAACAGATGCAACAACAGGTTCCAGAACAGATTCAACAACCAACCTCCCAACAACCAACTTTTCAGCCTACTCAAACACAAGAACCAACTCAACCTAAGCCAACAGCTTCATCACCCACAAATTGTTTAGGTAGTGCTGGATGTTATACTGATTATGTAAATAGAATAGTTGATGGGGATACAATCCATACAGCTACTTTGAAAATTCGTTTATCACTAACAAATGCTCCTGAAACATATCAAGATGGTTTCAGAGAGGCTACTGAATTTACAGAAAAGCTTTGTCCAGTGGGTTCAAAGATTCTAGTAGATCAGGATGATTTACAACGAGTTGACCAGTATGGTAGAGTTTTAGCGAAGGTGTTTTGTGGAGACAAGGTTCTCAACTCTGAATTACTGTACAATGGTCATGCCAATATCCTAACACAGTATTGTTCTACAAGTGAGTTTTCAGGCGAAGCTTGGGCAAAAAGATATGGCTGTGATTCTAAGGAGATTCAACTAACAACTATCCCATCTCCTCCTACACCTGTTCAACCTAAAACACAAGAAATCAGCTGCGACCCTTCATATCCTGATTTTTGTATTCCTCCTCCCCCACCAGACTTGGATTGTGGTGATATTTCACAGAAAAAATTTAGAGTCTTGCAGCCTGATCCACATAGGTTTGATGGCGATAAAGATGGAATTGGTTGCGAATCATAGTAGATATTTAGAGTGAATTAAGAATTTTATTTCTCTAACTTTTTAATTCTACTTTCAAATTCATCTATCCGAGCAGTAAGTTCAGCTAGTCTTGCTTTTGCCTTTTCTAACTCCTTTCTTTTAGTATCAAGATTTACTTCTTTTAATTTCATAAATTGTTCCAAATCCATATCAGCTTCTTTTATTTCGTCTATTATTGTCATTTCTTTATTGTCTTTGTTTTCTAGGCTAAACTAGGAATTAAGAATTTTTAAGAAAATTCTTCCAACTTCTAAGTATTCGAGATAATTTTACGCGCTTTTGTTTTAGATTTCAATCTTCAGGATTCGCGACGATAACGGAATCAATCGGATGGGAACCGTAACTGTAGTGTCGCTTTTTTTCGTTCCAATATTAAAACAGTTCTATAGTTTTTATCAATTTTTTGATTATGGAACATACGGGGTCAGATACCCGAGACATTATGAAGAATATGGTGCAGTTCGAATCTGTGGGATAAAGTGCCCATCTTGGGCCAATTTCCGACCCGCTTTGTATAATCTCTACAGGATTATCCCATGTTATACAGAATTAATGATATTCTTTACTACTATTATCTAGCAATAATGGTAAATTGGTAGTTTTTCTAATAACTTCATTTAGGGAAATTTCTATGCAGGAACTAAAATAGAACAAGAAACGGTCTGGGTCTTTGGTTGATTCAAATACATTCCTAAAAAAATCAATAGATAAAAACGCTGACACGGTTATACCGGGTCAGTGGGCGTTTGGTCTTAGGATCTTCGTTTGGGTCCTAGAAGATTACTGTCCAACCTCTAATCTTTATTTTTGTTCCAAATTACATTTGATACGAACTGTTTTTCTAAATCCTATTTCCTTATTGATCTATGTCTGAAAAGAAAAATGATTTCCAAGAATTAAGAGAATTACGCAGATTGAGAGATATGTATCAAACTAGGGTTGATTCTAAATTTGTCTGGAGTGAAGGTAAAAAAGACAAATCATTGATAACCCACTATCAAAATATGCTTGATTCTATTAAAATAAAAATTGCCAAATTGGAAAATAACTAATATAGATTTGTATATTTAAGCTAAATGAATCAATTCCAATTTCGCTAAATCACTTTACAATCTAAGAATTCGCCTAGGAACAAGTTTAACACAAACATTAACGTTGTAGAATCAATGAACAAAACAATAACGATAGCAGGAATAAGCCAATCCGTTTTCGGTAATTCCGCAATCACACGTCTCTGATTTTTTGATATAATTCATCATTTTATTCTCTGCTTAGCCTGTTCTCTTACAAAACTTTTTTTCATTACATGTATACTTCTATAGTAATGGGAATATTTTTCGTATATTTTACCCCATTTCATTCCATCTTCAAGCATTTGTTGAATTGAATCATAAATTGTTTTAATCATCTTTTATTCTTCCAACTTTTTGGAAAATCATCTTTATTTTTTCATTCCAACTTTACACAAACCAATTTTGTAATTATGGCACACAAAATCATCTGCTGGGTTTTGGAATCCACATGAACAGGTACATGCATAATCATTCATAATATACATACGTCGAAGTAGGATATATTTTCAATATTATATCTAATTGATAATTATACTAAAAGTATCATGAAACTTGGCATTCCTTATTTCGCTAAATCACTTTATGAAAAAGAGTTATGATCTTTACTAGGAAAAATTAAGAAAACCATTTGAAGAGAAAAATCAAAGCAGCTAGACCAATTATAACAGGAATAAAAAACCACGGAAATTTCTTTGGTTTTCCTGCAGAAAATAATGAATCATCATCACTACGTGGTTTCATACATTCTATTTGTCAAACATCACTTATAATCAATTTTAATTTCGCTTAATCACTTTGAGATTGCTTCAATAACTTCAGAAATTTTGTATGGTTTGTCGAAAACTGCAGCGACTTCATTTTCTTCAAACTCATAATTTTGCTTGTATGCAGTTAAAACTACAATCTTTACATCCTTATCCTCTTTTTTTAAATTTTTGATAGCGTATTTGCCATCATATTCTGGCATCATCATATCTAACAGCACAGCATCAGGTCGTAGATCTTTGTACAATTCAACTGCCTCTTTTCCATCGTAACCTTTGCCTTCAACGCTAACTCCTTTAATCTCTAATAATGTAGATAGGGTTCTTACTGAATCATAATCATCATCTACTACTATTACTCTAGTCAAGATGTACCTGTTTAAAAAAATCGTATAATACCTGTTTGTATGTACGCCACAGACAGCTAATTTGTGCCCACAACCAACGTGTTATTCTTGAACACATAGTCTATTAGCTATTTTGACTAAATGATATTATAGACTCGTCAGTTGTTCGTCGGTTTCATGGGCGAGGTTTTTTGCCCTGCTCTACACTTTTTCAAAGCTGGAATAAATTCTAGGTCAAAAAATTAATTCGTAATATTGTATCGATTTATAGGGTAATCCTGTATAGATTACCCAAAAAAATATTTTTTATTGCAGAAGAGTAAAAGACTGATTGCAGAAATGTTATTCTAATCTTATGATTCTATAACTAAAAGTATGTTTTGATCCTTCCAAGTCACGTTGTTTACATCATGACTCTCCGTAATGTTTTTCTTAAATATCTCAATAGACCTGTCAAATTCTTTCTTGGAAAATAGTCTAAATGTGGAATAATGATATTCTTTTGCTTGCTCTTCCAACCTTGCAAGAGTTGAAGTTCTTTCGTATTCAAAGTATCTTATTGACTTTAGACTCAGGTTTGGAGTATTTTCAATCATGTGTTCTAACTCATCCAATTCATAAAGTCTAGTTTCTTTGTCAGTAAAATTAGGAAAGTGCATTCCCCATACATTTCTCGCATTATGACTTTTTAATCGAGTGTAAACAAATAATCTTGATTTGTTTTTTAGTATTCTTGAGGCTTCCTTTAGAAAGTTTGGCATATCGAAATGATGTACTGCGTTAAAACTGACAACAAAATCTAGCGAATCAGTCTCAAGAGGCACTTTGTGAGCATCACTATGAAGGATTTTGAAGTGATTTATGCCATGCTCTACAAAGAAATTTTTTAATTGTATCAGCATGTGTTCGCTTTTATCTACACAATATAGTAAATGACATTTTTTTCCTAGTTGTTTTGCTAGTCTTAAGGTATAACGCCCTGCACCGCATCCAATATCTGCGCCATGCATTAGATCCGCCTCACTTAATTCTCTTTCAATAAACAAAATAGGTTCCATGTCAGTAGTTCTGAGTTTTCTATATCTTGGAGCAATTTCTGCAAAATGATTTTCAATTTTTCTCAAAGTTTTAGCGTCAATCACATTTAACATTTGTTCCATAGTTGCAAAAGCAATAGGTTGTGCAACATTATTTTGAATCTGTTCTCTCAAAGTGCTAAGTTCCTCGTAAACTTCGCGTCGAATTTCAGGACTTGTTTTTGAATGAAGCTGATTGGCAATATCATTTCTTATAGAATCAGACATTTTTCGAATCTTCTTAGAGGTGTTATCCATGTATTCTAAATCTAGATCTTAACAAAAAACCTTACGAAAACTAGCAGATTCTCTCGCACAATGCGGGAGATACCATTTTTATTGATTGTCAATAAACTTGTTGCATGATGTCTGGGTAATCCTAGTAAGATTATACAATCGGAACCGTTAGGGACCCGTACCATTTTAGGATAAAATATGGACCTGCCAAGTTTTGAACCTTGGTTTATCTATATTAGTAAATCATCATCTATAATGATCTATGCCAACAATTTCGGCAAATGTAACCAAAAAAGAATTGGATGCAATAAGAGAATATGCAAATGCTTGTGGTGAAACCACTTCTAATTTGATTAGAAAAGTAGTGATAGGCATTGCAATATTGGTGGATTGTTACGGAGAGCCTAAAGAATACGAATGTGGTGTTTCTTCCAAGACGATATCTCGTGACTTTCAAGACCTAAAAAGCGAGGCAATAGAGTGGATGGATGCACTTCCAGAAGGCGATGTGCAGCTTCACCACAAAAAAAGTATTGAGGGAGTCGAGCAAGTATTGCAAGAGTTGTGGAAGAATTATAAAAACACAAAAAATGAAGGTATGAAATTAAGAATACTTGCATTAATTGCAGACAAGACCAAGATGCATTCAGAGATGATGAATGGAAAAGCAACGCGTAGTATGAGATCTACCTGGCAATCAGAATTAAGGCACAGGATAAAGTACCCTGAACAATATGAAGGGTATCGCAAATGTCCAGCTCAAAAAAAGGACAATTCTCAGGAACAAAATGTCTAGCAAATGGACATTTTTCCAATTTTTTTTATTTTAAATTATTTTTACAAAAATTCATCAATGTCTCGCGATGTTTTGCGTCGTACTACATCCTTGCAAAACTTGCATTCACAAGTCACTTTCATGGAATAATTACGCTATTCCAAGATATAGGATGTTGTTTGAAAAAAATTAAAAACAAAATCCAGAAATAAAAAACGAATCATCGAATTAGGTGTGTATTAGCTTTCCTTTTTTATCACAATGAGGACATGAATAATTTTCTTCAAGTTCTTTTAAGGTTGTTCCTACTTTTAGTATCAATTTTGCATCTCTGTGACAGTTATTACAATACACCCACATTGCAATATCCATTAGGGGATTAGTTTACGTCGAACTTTTAATTAAAATTGATTGAGAAAGTATGAACATTCCTAAAATGATTTTTTAAAACTCTACAGCATCCGCTATCTGAAAATAAAATAAGAGTCATCGTGTATAGTCTCTATGTACGTGGCTGAACCGGTGTGTTGGTCTATTAGTAATGGCACGCTCTTCACTCGCCGAAGCTTGTGATCTATACGTCCATCCTATCAACGCAGTCTTCTACTGCGGACCTTCATCTTACGAAAGGATGTCTTGTCTCGGGATAGGCTTCGTGCTTAGATGCTTTCAGCACTTATCCTAAATCGCTTAGCTGCTCGGCCTACCTTGTCAGATAACCGATAAACCAGTGGCGACGTTGCTCTGTTCCTCTCGTACTCGGAGCAACTTCCCCTCAGACATCCGTGCTTCCATCAGGCAGAGACCGACCTGTCTCACGACGGTCTAAACCCAGCTCATGTTCCCTTTTAATAGGCGAGCAGCCTCACCCTTGGCCCCTGCTGCAGGACCAGGATAGGAAAAGCCGACATCGAGGTACCAAACCGCGGGGTCGATAGGAGCTCTCGCCCGCGACGAGCCTGTTATCCCTGGGGTAATTTTTCTGTCACCTCCGAGCCCCAATAGTGGGCACACGAAGGATCGCTAAGCCAGAATTTCTTCTCTGAATTCCGTGCGTTTGGAAATCCAGTCAGTCTAGTTTTTGGCTTTGCCCTCTTCAACGGGTTTCTGACCCGTCTGAACTAAACTTTGGGCCCCTTTGATATCTTTTCAAAGGGGTGCCGCCCCAGCCGAACTGCCCACCTGCACGTGTCCCTGGTCTTCACCAGGTAAGCGATACTGCAAACAAAGTCTGGTGTTACATCGTCGCTTCACAATTTCCCGGAAGAAATTGCGCATGGCTCCCAGATACTCTGTGCAATATTTACTATATCACAAGCACAAGCTGCAGTAAAACTCCACGGGGTCTTCTCTCCCCGATGGAAGATGATGGACTGTTCGTCCACCTTATGTGGCTTCACCGGGTTGTAGGCGGGGACAGTGGGGCTCTCGTTGTTCCATTCATGCGCGTCGGAACTTACCCGACAAGGCATTTGGCTCACTTCTGTTACTTGAGAGACCTCATTGTGAAAAACAATCGAGGCGAGTTTACATTTTTGCAAACTTCCCTGTATCGCTACAGGGGTCGGACTTTATCTTAATCGTTTAAAACGATTTCTGGCGTAAAGTCTCTGAGGATTCTAGGAAACGAGGTTTTATCTTTCTGTTCATTGACCAACAAAGATTTGCAATGTCAGTCAAACCTCGAATCTAGTCTTTCCTGCTGATTATCTGCAGTCATAGCATTTTCAGATAATCCAAAACTTTTAAGCTTTGAAAAATCTAGCTTGACATTCTTTCAGACTTTCCAGCATATGGCCAGATTTTACTAAGGCAATCCAAATTGTTTACCTTAAGAGAGTCAGAGTTACTCCCGGCGTTAACTGGCCCTTAGCTCAGTTGAACCCAAGTTTTAGGTACCAGCACCGGCCAGGATTCAGCGACTATACAAATCCTTTCGGACTAGCAGTCGCCTGTGTTTTTATTAAACAGTCGGAACCCCCTTGTCATTGCAATCTGCGATCCCCATTTCTCATGAAAACCGCAGACATCCCTTATACCAAAGCTACAGGACTAATTTGCCGAATTCCCTCGCCATACGGTATACCCGTAGCACCTTAGATTTCTAATCTAGCGCACCTGTGTCGGATCTCGGTACGAGCTTTGTAAGTTACTGACTATACAGTGTTTCATGGTCTCCTGGACTCGGACAAACTCCGCTAACGCGAAGCCATTCGTACCTCGGGCTGGTTCTCGTCATTACGACACTCCCCAGCCCTCCAATACTTGGATAAAACGACGGTTCTACTTGTCCTATCCGGAAGCAATCCATATAGCTGATAACGTAACTTACAAGGTACTGGAATATTAACCAGTTTCCCATTCGGATTACTCTTTTGAGGCAACCCTTAGGATCGACTAACTCCAGGCTGATAGCGCATTGCCTGGAAACCCTTGCGCTTACGGTGGTAGAGGTTCTCACTCTACTATGCTGTTACTGCCGCCACGATCTGCAATAGAAATCGGTCCACAGGACGTCACCGCCCTGCTTCTACCCAATCACTACGCCAACCTACCATGATTTGCCCTAAGACAAATATCTGAAGTATCGGTACTTTGCTTTAGCCCCGTCCATTTTCGCGGCATCCACGCTCGGCAGGTAAGTTGTTACACACTTTTTAAAGGATAGCTGCTTCTGAGCTTACCTCCCTGCTGTCTTGGCGTGAATACGCACTTTGGCATGACACTTAGCAAAAATTTGGGGACCTTAACTTCAGTCTGGGTTAAACCCCTCTCGGTCGTGAACCTTACGTCACACGAACCCGTCTCCCTGCTTCTACGACGCATATCCCTTCAGAGTTTGAATGGATGGTGAGGAATTTCTTCCCCGTGCCGTCCGATCAGTGCTTTACAGGAAATGCTGTCTCGACAGAGGACACCCTGCGAGATGCTTCGGTTGGAACTAGCGATCGCCAGACTAGATTGGTTTTTGACCCCTATTCCCAAGTCACACAAACGATTTGCACGTCAGAACTGCTTCAGGCCTCCAGCGAGCTTTCGCCCGCCTTCGCCTTGCTCAGGAATAGATCGTCTGGCTTCTAGCCTTGCTGCCATGACTCAACGCACTTTCACACGCTTCTCCTCACAATGTTGCGAGAACTCGGTTTCCCTTCGCCTCCACCTTTGTAGGTTTAGGCTTGCCATGACAACAAACTCCGTGGCCCGTGTTTCGAGACGGAACGCAAAACGCTGGTGATTTGGACTCCAGATCTTCAGATCTATTGCTAGAACCTCCAATCTAGAAAAATCACCTTCCACGCAATGCACGTCTGTAACCAATAGGTTTCATGCACTTTTCAGCCCCCTTCCGGGGTACTTTTCAGTTTTCCCTCACGGTACTAGTGCACTATCGGTCTTGAGAAATATTTAGCCTTAGATGCTACTTTCACCTAATTCACTGCCCACTGCCAAGGACAGTTACTCGGGTCATAATAAGATCCTATACCATTTCGGTTACGGGGGTTTCACCCTCTGTGCCAGAACGTTCCAGGACATTTCACCTGTGTTCTAGGATCGTAATATCATAACCAAAACACCACATCTCTGCCATGTTACCATGGCAGATTCAGTTTGGGCTCTTTCCGTTTCGCTCGCCGCTACTTGGGAAATCTCAATTGATTTCTTTTCCTCGTCGTACTAAGATGCTTCAATTCCGACGGTTCGATCTCCGCTGCCATTGCAACGGAGTGTACTTAACGTACAAGATTCTCATTCGGACATTCCGGGATCATAGGGTGCTTGCACCTACCCCGGACTTATCGCAGCTTGCCACGTCCTTCATCTCTCCTCAAGCCTAGCAATCCACCTATTGGCGTCTTTACACCGGCATATACAGCCACATATTACACGACTATACACGATGGTCATCGCTAGCTCCCTGGTAGGAGCCAGCTCCATCCTTCATCCATCATTTTCATGACGAATTGCATTTGATGAATTTTGTGAAGATTATTGTGCACTCCGCACAATTTCGTATTCTAAGGAGGTGATCCGACCGCAGGTTCCCCTACGGTCACCTTGTTACGACTTTTCCCTTGTTGCTTGCCTCAAGTTCGATGACGCCAATTAGACATCACCTCGCTAAAAGTAAACTTCAATGAAACGACGGGCGGTGTGTGCAAGGAGCAGGGACGTATTCACCGCGCGATAATGACGCGCAATTACTAGGGATTCCATATTCATGAGGGCGAGTTGCAGCCCTCAATCATAACTGTGGTAGCATTTGAGGATTACCTCCGCCTTTCGGGTTCGGAACCCATTGTTACTACCATTGCAGCCCGCGTGTGGCCCCAAAGTTTCAGGGCATACTGACCTGCCGTGGCCCCCTCCTTCCTCCGCATTAACTGCGGCGGTCCCGCTAGTTCGCCCCGCTACTCCTGAGAGTAATGGTGGCAACTAGAGGCAGGGATCTCGCTCGTTACCTGACTTAACAGGACATCTCACGGCACGAGCTGGCGACGGCCATGCACCACTTCTCAGCTTGTCTGGTAAAGTCTCCGGCTTGACCTTCATTCTGCTGTCTCTTCGGGTAAGATTTCTGGCGTTGACTCCAATTGAACCGCAGGCTTCACCCCTTGTGGTGCTCCCCCGCCAATTCCTTTAAGTTTCATACTTGCGTACGTACTTCCCAGGCGGCAAACTTAACGGCTTCCCTGCGGCACTGCACTGGCCACAAGCCAGTGCATCACCGAGTCTGCATCGTTTACAGCTGGGACTACCCGGGTATCTAATCCGGTTTGCTCCCCCAGCTTTCATCCCTCACCGTCGAACGTGTTCTGGTAGACCGCCTTCGCCACAGGTGGTCATCAATAGATCAAAGGATTTTACCCCTTCCTACCGAGTACCGTCTACCTCTCCCACTCCCTAGTTCTGCAGTATTTTCGGCAGCCCATTAGTTAAGCTAGTGGATTTAACCGAAAACTTACAGAACCGGCTACGGATGCTTTAGGCCCAATAATCCTCCTGACCACTTGAGGTGCTGGTTTTACCGCGGCGGCTGACACCAGAACTTGCCCACCTCTTATTCATCAGTGGTTTTAGAACTAACAAAAGATTCCTTTAGCAGGAAACACTCGGATTAACCTTGTCGTGCTTGCGCACATTGCAAAGGTTTCTCGCCTGCTGCGCCCCATAGGGCCTGGGTCCGTGTCTCAGTACCCATCTCCGGGCTTCTCCTCTCAGAGCCCGTACCTGTAATAGCCTTGGTGAGCCATTACCTCACCAACAAGCTGATAGGCCGCAGTCCCATCCTATGGCGACGAATCCTTTCGACCATAAACCGTTCCAGGTATAATGATCTATCGCGGATTATTCTCAGTTTCCCGAGGTTATCCACGTCCATAGGTTAGATTGACTACGTGTTACTGAGCCGTCTGCCTTGTATTGCTACAATGACTCACATGGCTTAGTACCAATCCGATAGCAGTCAGGTCCGGCAGGATCAACCGGATTCTGAGTTTTATTATGATTATTGAAGTACATCGTTGTACTTTTATTGGAATTGACGGAATGCACATAATCTTCACATCTCAGATAAGATCATGTGATCATATCCTCATATTGTATGCGTAACTGGAGGCTCGCGAATCATAAAATGGCAAATACTACCATACATTCATCACAAGCGCCGCACTTGCGTTACGTATGCAAAAGGTCGATCTTCTCAAATACATATAAACCCTGCAGCGTGTTTTTCGATCTTTGACGGAATTTGCGATCAATGATATATTACAAAAAACAATGGTAAGGCACTTGGAAGAAAATATCAACATATACAAAAAAAAGACACCAGAGTCTGCCAGTCTATTTGAAAAATCAAAAAAATACCATGTCAATGGTGTATCACATAACATTAGATTTTTTGAGCCATACCCATTTGTTACAAAATCAGCAAAAGGGAAATTTCTAGAAGATGTAGACTCTAACAAGTATGTAGATTATTGGATGGGCCATTGGAGTCTTGTTTTGGGGCATTCTCCAAAGCCTGTAAGACAAGCCGTCAAAAACCAGCTAAAATCAGGGTGGATGTATGGGACGGTAAATAAGATGACATTAGAGTTATCAGAGATAATTCAAAAAGCAGTTCCGGTAAGTGAGAAAATACGATATGTTACCTCCGGAACAGAGGCTACAATGTATGCAGTAAGATTGGCAAGGTCTGTTACGCGAAAAAAAACCATTGCAAAAATTGATGGGGGCTGGCATGGATATACGTCTGATTTGCTTAAAACGGTAAACTGGCCATTTGATGTTTCTGAGAGCAGCGGACTAGTTGATGAAAAACATCTAGTATCCCTACCTCTAAACGATTTAGAAAAATCTATAGAGATTCTAAAATCAGCAAAAGATGACCTTGCTGGAACTATAATAGAACCAGTTCTTGGAGGCGGAGGGTGCATCCCAGCAGAAGAGGATTATCTTAATGGAATTCAGGAATTTGTACAAAAAAATAATTCTCTATTTATTTTAGATGAAATCGTAACAGGTTTTAGATTCAGATTTGGATGCCTTTACTCAACAATGAAGCTTGATCCAGATATTGTCACTTTGGGAAAAATTGTTGGAGGAGGTTTTCCAGTTGGAGTAATTTGTGGAAAAAATGAGATAATGGAGCATGCCAACACTACTAAACAAGGAAAATCTGAAAGGGCATACATTGGCGGAGGAACCTTTTCTGCAAACCCTGCAACAATGACTGCAGGACATGCAACATTATCAGCCTTGGAGAAAAAAGGAAATCCAGTTTATTCAAAAATTGATAGTCTAGGAAATGAAGCAAGAAAACAATTAGGAAAAGTATTTGATGGTAAAGTTATCGTCACAGGAAAGGGTTCTCTTTTTATGACGCATTTTATTAAAAATGAAATCAGTCAAATCAAAAATGCCGCAGATGTAGCAAAATGTGATAATGCTTTACTTCAGAGATATCATTTTGAAATGATTGCAAGAGACGGAATTTTCTTTTTGCCTGGAAAACTTGGAGCAATATCTAATACTCATTCAGATGCAGATATCAAAAATATGATTAATGCCTCTAGCCGTTTTTCATCAACTTTGTAATTTTGCTAATCTAGCACCGCGAAAGGCTATTTAACTTCCTATTTTAATTTCAAATATGAATAATTTAGGCATCTTTGCGTTATTGATAGCAATTCTTTTTGTTCCCCTAGGTGCGAATATGGCATTTGCACAGGAGACATATGTGATTAACATTCCAACTGGGGCAGCAGATATTACTGCACCTTACTTTTGGCAAAGTGAAAAAGATGGGGACACTTCAGGTAAAATTGAGGTAAGAATATTAGATTATGTCAGGTGGGAAAATGCAGATACTGCAGCCCATACAGTAACTTCTGGAACTCCAGAGGATGGACATGATGGGATTTTTGATAGCGGTTTGTTTGCTCCAGGAAAAGATTTCCAATATCAGTTTACAGAGGCTGGAAATTTTGAATACTTTTGTTTGGTGCATCCTTGGATGGCTGGAGTTGTTATAGTATCACAAGCATCATCAGCGTTACAGGTTATTCCAAATGTTGGGGCAAAGGCAGGTGATGGAAAAACCACATTTGATGTAGAGTATGAATTTAGCAGAATAATTGCTTCTGCAACAATTGATGAAGGACAAAATGCCATAACCTTTGAAATTGTTGGAAAAGCAAAAAGTGAAGATCATACTTTATCGTTAATGCTTCCAAAAAATTTGATCAGTGATCCACTTGTTGTTTGGGCTGATGGTAAACAAATCTCAGATTTTGAAATTACATCAGAAGGTGGAATTAATGAAGTAGTAATTCCTCTGAATGAAGAATCAGAGAGGATAACTATTGTTGGAGCATCTGTTGTTCCAGAATTTGGAGCAATTGCCATGGCAATACTAGCAATTGGGGTGTTTAGCTTTATTGCATTGACATTTAAAACACAAAAAATCAGCATGCCAAAACTCTAACCGTTTCTTTAGAAAAATCTCTTATACTATTTCTGATAAAAATTAGATATGAAAGAAGATAAATCAAAAAAACTCATAAATACAAAAAAAGAATATGAGGATGTACTAGCATCAGAAGATCCTACAAAAATTTCTAAGAAAGATTTACAAGAAATGGCAAAAGAGTCAATTAAGAAATTCAAGTCTCTTAGTTAGCCAAACCCAAACTTTCATTATCTGGATAAAAAATAAAATATGCTGTGATACTGTTTGGTAAGCCAAAAGAGCCTGAAGATGTAATTTATCAGGCAATGTCAATGCTAGAAAAAAATCAGCCAAAAGCTGCAATAGCATTATTCAATCAAGCACTAAAGGCTGATCCAAAAAATGTCGAGGCACTGTACAATAAGGGACTGGCACTTAATCAGATTCAAAAATACCAGGACGCTATAACCGCATTTGATAAGGTTCTTGAAATTAAACCAGATGATGCTCCGTCTTTGAATAATCGTGCAATATCGCTAGGTGAATTGGGAAATACTGATGACGCTTTAAAATATTATAACAAAGCTATAGAATCTGATTCAAAATATTCGGCTGCCTACTATAACAAGGGTGTACTCTATGACAAGCTTGGAAAACAGGAAGATTCGTTAAAATGCCTTGATGAAGCAATAACAATAGATCCTAAAAATTCAAGCTCGCGGTTTTACAAAGGAATTGTTTTAGGCAAATTAAAAAGACATGAGGAAGCATTAAACTGCTTTTCAAATATTTGTAATTCGTACCCCAGACACATGGATGCGTTATTTCATAAGGGAATAGAAACAGCAGAATTAGGCAAACATAAACAAGCAATAGAGATTTTTGATAAACTTTTAGCAGAACACAAAAACAATGTTAATGTAATTTATGCAAAATCTAGAAGCAAGGCGGCTCTAGGAGAAATAGACCAATCATTAGTTTTGCTAAGACAGGCAGTTTCCCAAAATCCCAAAGTAATTAAAAAATGGGCTAAGCAAGAACCAGTTTTTGAGAAGATTCAAGATGATGAAAGATTTAAAAAAATTACAGGACATTGATGTTATAGAAGGAAGCGAAGGAACAAAAATTCGCCAGATCTTTCATCCACACAATACATTTAGTGGAATCAGGTACAGCATATCGCATTCAGCAGTGGCACCTGGTAAAAAATCAAAACTACATAAAATGAAAACATCTGAAGTGTATTATATTTTAGAAGGAAAAGGCGTTTTACAAATAGATGATAATGCCTTCAATGTTTCAAAAGACCAGGCAATATACATCCCACCTCATTCAAGGCAACGTATTGAAAATACAGGAAAAGATGAATTAAAGTTTCTATGCATAGTGGATCCAGCCTGGAAGCATGAAGATGAAGAAATTTTAGAAGAATAGTAAAGTCAGGTTCTGTTACCGTCTAGAATTTAGCTGCAATTAGTTTTTTGTGGCTAATCTTCTTTTTTCAACTGCAAGAATGACTATGGCTATTGCAACAAATGCAATTTGAAATACTTCAACTAGTATCCCATTCTCGTTTATTCTTCCCCCTCTTCCAGTTATTGGATTGTCAGGAATTCTTGTTATTACCCAAATTGCAATAAGCACAACTGTGCCGCTAATTCCTACAAGATACCAAACTTTTCCCCATTTTCTAATCATTGGCAATACCCAAAATATTTGGGCAATGCCACCTACAACAAAGAGTATTTGGGTATTGAGGTTTTCTGTATCAATGCCTAAAATAAGATGAATGATTCCCGCAATTGCAGTAGCAGCTCCTGCTGCATAAAATAAAATATCTTTTTTTGCGTTCATTTTGATTCAAAAGATAGAAGGGTTAGATCAGGATTGTTGAGTAAGAAGATTTTCCCATTCGTCTTCATCACTTACTTCATCCAGTAAAACTGTCTTAAATAATTCGTATGAAACATAGTCTTTATCCTTGTATTTATCAGTCATTTTATTGTAAAAGTCTATGGCACATCTTTCTGCGTCAATGACATCTTGAATTACTTGTTTTAAGTTGTTCTGGTCTTTTGGAGGTGCTTTATATCCACATCCTCCAACCTTAGAGAGTTTTGAAAAATCCATTTCAGGCATACCACCTAATTCTATAATTCTGTTAGCAAATCTTTCTGCATGCATCAATTCATCTGCAGATTGTGTGGTTAACCGTGAACTTACTGCATCAGCATTAATTCCACTTACCCAATGAGCTGCAAGCCAGTATTGAAAGTGTGCACACCATTCATCAGCATATGCCATGTTAAGATCAGATATGACTTCGTTAACATCTATTTTAGCTTGAACGATCTCTCTTCCTTTTTTACCCATATTTCTAACGGTGTGAATCTCTTATAAAAGACATATAGTTCAATCTAGGGTCTGAGAACAAGTTGTTCAAGTTACTTTTGGTTAATCCTTAAACTCCATCTTTTTTAATTTACATAGAATAAAAAATAGAACTTTTATTGCTAAACTTTTCTAGAAATCTTATTTTCAAAACTGAAAATCATGTCCTTACTTTATTTCTCTAATACACAAATTTGCTATTATGAAAGAAATAGAGCATGAGTAACATGGGAGCAATACCTGAAAAAACTGCATCAAACAAAAAACCGGCATCAAGTAAAAAACCAATGATAATGATAATAGGAATTATTGGCGGAATAGCACTTCTAGGAGTGGCTTACATGACGGTATTTGTCGCACCTGATTTAAGAGATGAAATGGTTAAAGTAATTTCGGTAACTGAATCAGGATGTATTGCTGAAACCATGGATGGATTTGCTGTAAATATTGGCAAGTGTGATGCACAGTCTGGGGACCTCATCATGGCACAAGTAGATCAAAAAGTCAAACAACGTGCAAAGGCAATGAATCCGACATAAATTAATTTTTTTTCTATTAATCATCTAAAACTATGAGCTGACCTCTCATAGTAGGTTGATGATATGTACAAATGTAATCAAAAATTCCACTTTCTGTTGCAGTAAAAACTATGGAAGCTTCTTCACCTGCATTGATATCGTGATTAATATCATAAGGGGAATAAATTGTAAAAGTATGATGCTCCTGAGTTTCAACTGGTTCTAGATTATAAAAGTGAATTTTTACATTATCGCCTTTATTTACAACAATAGAATCATGTGAGAATTGGTCAGGGGGGATACTAAATTTATCCTCATCAATATGTTCATCGACTTGAGTAAACAACCACATTTCTCTGGTTTGTGGAACATATCTTTCGTCATCTTCATCGTTCTCATCGGAAGTTTCGATGTTAGTGAGAGAGTATGAGGCAACAAAAATGGCTACTAGGGCTATTGCGATTGCAGCAACACTGATACCCATTAGTTTTGAATTACCGCTTGCACTCAATAAGCATACAAAATAAAATCATCTATAAAAAATACTAGTTGATTATCGATTTTGATTTCATGCATTTGAAACATTAGTTGATAATTAGACAATCAAAGTATGTTAGAAAACTGCACTAGCATCAAAGGATAATTGGCCTAGTTTTCAAATTATTTTCTTTTTCTTTGGTTATTGTATGCAATACACCAATGAGTGCGTCCATTTCGTAGGGTTTGCTGACAATTGCTGAAGCGCCTAGATTAGTTAGTTTTTCTTTTTCATCTTGAGCAATCGAAGCTGATACAATTATCACCTTGGCTTTAGGATCAAATTCAAGAATTTTCCTTAATCCATAAAAGCCATCATAGTATGGCATTAACATATCTAACAGTACAAAATCAGGTTTGAGTTTTTTGTACAATTGAACTGCCTCTAATCCGTTGTGGCCTTTTTCTAAAACATCGATTCCTTTTATCCTAAGGCATTCAGCTAGAACCTCTGCACCATCGCGATCATCCTCAATTACTACTACTCTAATCATACCTATTCTTTAGTCGAAGATTCATAATTTGGGCTGTGTGTATTAGATGAACAATCTCCTCATATCAACTAAAAGGGATTCAACAAATTATTTTTAACATAGGAAGATTATTCAAAATATAGAGTGAACGATTACCAGGCATATCAAACTCTTAACCTAAACTCAAATGCATCATTTGATGATGTAAAATATGCCTATAGGAAATTGGCCCTGGAGCTTCATCCTGATAAAAATTCTAGTGAACAAGACGGCAACAAGTTCAAGTCAGTTACAGCAGCTTATCACATTTTAAAAAATAACCACAAAAAAATAAACTCTAATGGAACAGATTCTCCAAAAGGAAGCTATACAAATAATCATACAAAAACTGAACAAACCTTTAGAAAGAAAAAACCAGAATGGGGAGCAGGTCAAGAAAGAAAAACGCCGGAGGAAGATTGGAGCAGATATACAAAAGAGTTTGAAGAAGGCAATCCTGATTTTTGGAAAAAATATGAAGAAGAGTTTTGGAAAAACTATGATACCAGAGTAAATAATGACAAGGGATTTGGGAAACAAAGTGAAAGAGCAAAAAAATCGGAACCAAAAATAAATCTCTCAGTTGATGTAGACCCAACCTTGTGTATTGGTTGTTGTAGCTGCGAAACCATAGCTCCAGATGTCTTTGTCGTAGACAAATTAACAAAGATGAATCCAAAGTCTAGAGTTTATAATGAAAGAGGAGCAGGATATAATAAAATTATGAGTGCAGCTGAAACGTGTCCTACAAAGGCAATTAATGTTCATGATAAAGATTTGAAAAAAAGAATCTATCCTTGGTAGTCAGGATTCCTTTAATTTATGATATAATTCGCTGATTTCGCTATCAGATAATTTTGGAATATTATGAAACATGCTATGAACTGGCCCTGCGGAATCTTTTGAGCTTCTTGGGATTAGATGAACATGAACGTGTGGGATTTCCTGGCCGCTTTCCTTACCATTGTGAATAGCAACCAGAGTCGCATTAGTAATCTTGTCAACTCTGGCTAGAGTCTTGCGAACTGTTTCAAACAAATCAGCGTTGTCTTCAAAAGAAATATCTTGTATTTTTTCATAATGGGTCTTTGGAATAACTAGTGAATGGCCTTTAGTCAGTGGAAATGCATCCATAAAGGCTAGAGATTTTTCTGTTTCTGCAATAATTTTAGCTGGAATTTCCTTTTTAATAATTTTACAAAAGATACAATCCATTAGTTTTGTAAATTAGTGGAGTTTCTATTAAATTAATAATTCATGGATTAACAATTGTAGCCCATGCAAGACCTCTGCCAAACTTTAGCATAACAGTTGCGCCTGGCTCAAGATCACAGTTCTCTATAGTTTTTGGAATGCTATCAGATGTGGTTGCATAACAAGTGCCGTCAGAGTTTGATAGAATTGTAGCTTCTTCAAAAACGTCTTCTCGTATCAGATTCCAAAAGGGAAAAACTACTGTAGATAATACTATTCCTGCAAGAACAAAGGCTCCGCCAAATATGGCACCATACTTTTGGGAGTCAGTGAGATCCATTTGTTTTACCACATTCCGCCTTCAGAAGTTCCACCCCTTGTATCGAGTTTTTTCTCAGGTACATTACCATGTGCTTTTTTTAGATGGCGCTTAAGACGTTCTGGGTCATGTAGTTCTAAACCGCATTCTTTACATTTTGTAGTATTCTTGTCTTCCTTTTTTTTGAACAGTCCCAATATGGAATAAGAAATTTAGACATACATTATAAAGGATACTGACGGATTCAAGATTCGTGGCAATAAAAAACATTACCGTTTTAGGTTCTGGAATTATGGGTCATGGCATTGCCCAAGTTTCTGCAATGTCTGGATACAATGTGGTTCTTCGAGATATAGAACAACAGTTTTTGGATAAAGCCATGGAAAAAATAAGGTGGAGTCTTGACAAACTTGTTTCAAAAGAAAAAATTTCGCAGAGCCAATCTGATGACATTTATTCTAGAATAAGACCCATTGTTGATTTAAAAGAGGCAGTCAAAGATTGCGATTTGGTAATAGAAGCAGTTCCAGAGATTATGGATCTGAAAAAAAAAGTGTATGCGGAACTAGATAAAGTCGCAGGAAAAAATGTAGTTTTTGCCTCAAACACTAGTACACTTCCAATTACAGAGATTGCAAATACTACTAGCAGGCCAGAAAGATTCATTGGAATTCATTTTTTTAATCCCCCACAATTAATGAAGCTAGTTGAGATAATTCCTGGCCAAAAAACTGCTAAAGATGTTATCAAACTTACAAATGATTATGTAAAATCAGTCCAAAAGGAGCCTGTTGTATGTAGAAAGGATGTTCCAGGATTCATCGTAAACAGATTATTCATACCGCTAGTTCATGAGGCATGTTACGTTATGGATAGACAGAAAATTCAATTAACAGAAATAGATTCTGCTGTAAAGTTTAATCTAGGATTTCCAATGGGAATATTTGAGCTAGCAGACTTTACAGGAATGGATGTAATCCACAAGGCAACAATAGAAATGCATCTAAGGGACAAAAAGGTAATCAGGCCACATCCCAAAATTGAACAACTGTACAATGAAAAAAAGCTAGGACAAAAGACTGGCGAAGGTTTTTACAAATATTCTGATGAAAAATATGAACGCATATCACTATCTGAAGAACTTGCAAAAAAATGCAACCCGATTCAGATACTTGCAAACATTCTAAACAATGCAGCTTGGTTAGTTACTAAAGAAGCAAGTGATATACAAGAGATTGAAAATGCAGCAAGACTAGGGCTAGGGCTTAAAAAACCACTTTTTGAAACAGCCAAAGAACATGGAATGTCAAATATTGTAAAAGAGTTAGAGCAGCTTGCACAAAAACATGGCCAATTTTATGAGCCAGATCCCTTGCTTGTTTCTATGCAGTAATTTTACTCCAAAGTCTTAGAAGATTCGAACCTTATGCAATTAACTTTCCTTTTTGAAAGTAATAGAAATTTCCAACTAGACCCATTCCAAATGGCAGCATACTTGTTACAGGTTCTGTCCATACCAACAGATATCCTTCCTTTGTTAGTTTTTCAAAAACTGCAAGAAACTCGTCCAAACTGCCTAATTTTCTGAGAACAGCTACCAAAGCATCTGTTTTTAAATATATTAGATCTTGTTTTGCAAGCGCCTTTTTGATATCTGCTCCTTCCTTTTTCACACCTGAGAGAGAAAATTTGGCGATGGTCCCTGTTTTGTCTGCTACTTTGTGTACTTGGGTATCAATATCTTTCTTGAAACTCTTGAGGAATTTTTTTCCGTTTGCCATTTAAGCTCGTCTACACATTACAGTATAATAGTTTTTGAATTAGGAAAAAATCATCATGATCAGATTCCTGAATCTGATTTTCAAGCATGATTTTTTAGTTTACCTTTGAACTATTCTTAAGGGAATCTAGAATCCATCATAACAAAACAACTGTTAAGCTTTTCTTTGTAAGGCGTTGATATTGAAAAATGTCTAAAATCGTTTTGTGTAACGTCTACAATCTTTGCAATACCAGTATCTACAACACTTCCTAAATCATCGAATATAAGCAACTTAAAAAATACAGCCGAATGGGAGATCCCGTCATTAGTATAATCACCAGATAAAGTCACAATATTGTTTTGCTTTTTGCACAAAACTCCGCTAAAACTATCATTGTATTTTGATTCGTAAAAATTCATTGCACTAACATAAAGATTGTTTTGCTGAGCTAAAGATAGCCTTGCTTGATGTTCTTTTAGCTGCAAGTTTTTTTCTTCAATAGTTATTGGTTGTATCTTCTCGTTTTCTTTAGAGATAATACCTCTGTCAACAAGATACTTGATTGAATATTCGAACTCTTCATCTGAAATCATTCCTTGCTGGTTCCACTCAAAGAGGTTTTGAACCCATCTTGGAGTGTAGTAATTAGCGGTTGGAACAGATATTGTAGACATGGGGATCTTCTTGCAATTGGGGCATGAAGAGGCATATTGATTATCCATCATAACAATATAGTATTGCTTTTGGCCATTTATGGTTAGAACTTCGTTATGCCATATTCTCAATACATTAAAACAAATTGCAAAAACCTTTGATTGCCCAATTTTTACTGTCTCATGTATGTGGTCACATTCTTCAAAGAGTTCGCGTGATTCTAAATTCTCATATACGACTTCAAGCTCATCGTCATAAATTGGGGAATAATTATCCACAAGCTCAAGAACCTCATTGTCTGGGCTACTTTTTCTATAATCTGGTTCCATTGCCCAAAGTATTAGCATTTTATTATCTAAGAGAAGATAATCAAGCCCATTGTTTGTAACGTTAATTGTTATTTTTACAAGATCTGCATCATCAAGATATTCCCATGGTGTGTCATCCATTGAAAGAATCTGAAGGTCTACTACTTTTAGATCAACTAAATTCATATCATTTTCTATTGATGGCAGATTAATGGCAAAGACAGACGGAACTGCAATTATCAATAGTAAAACTATCAGGATAAGGCTAAAATGCAATTTCAACTATATTGCTTTATGAGTTATTTGTTTTTAATTCTGATCCTCCTAATATCGCTAGGACTAACAACTAGTTCAGTTGATGGAGGCACTAACATAATTGAATTCAAGAAAAAATATGTGACAAATTCACCTGATGTTTGTGGGGATAAGTTATGTGAGGAAGAACCAAAAGATACTTCGGCACCTATTGGAAAAAACCTACACACTCCTATGGCACAATACAATCTTGGTATTCCTGTATACCAAATAACGTGTAAAAGTCACCTTGAATTTGTTTTGAAAATATCTAATTGGCATCCTGCATGTATAAAACCAGAAAATGTACAAAGACTTGTGGATAAGGGTTGGGCTGCAACTCTTGAAGAGAAAAACAATATCTTTGTTGCAATGAGTGAAAAAAACCTTCCATGTTAAAACCATTGGAAGAATATAGAAAGGAGTATCCTCTCTATGAGGGATTAGGCTTGAGTATTACTCATGACACAATTGCAGGAGAACTATATCTTATTTTTGATGGATACGGTTGGCATGGTTTTCATAATGTTGAAATTACAATTTTCGACGATTCTGCAGAAGTTGAGTTTATGATGAGTCAAACAGATCCACGTGGAAATCTTTACCTACCTTGGAAAGTTCCTGATTCAATTAAAGGTGGGTTGTATCACGTGTATGCTACCGATGGGATTCATGAATACAAAATAGATATTCCAATTACTGGTACAGAAAATTAATACAATAATCTCAAGTAATAATTTATGATACTAAAAGTGTTGAATTTTTAATTATTTTCCATACATTATGTAAATTTCTTTTGCAGATTTTATGAGATACCTAATATGAGAAATATTAGATCGCTTTAGAACAATTTTGAATAAATATATCTTGGGGCTTCTGTACAAATAATTCTACTTGATTCCAAAGTTGCCAAAAAGCAAAGTTGTATTGTTGATGACAATTATTCCGCTTCTAGCAACTGCTTTTTCCATTAGTGTTTTAGCTGATTCCTCTTCAATACCAGAATGGGTAAAAAATAATGCCAAGTGGTGGTCTGAAGGCTCTATTAGCGAAGGAGAGTATCTAAAATCATTAGAGTATCTAATTTCAAAAGAAATAATCAATATTCCACAGAAAATCGAAGTGACTGCTGCAAAAACAGCTTTAAGTGATGATGAACGTGCTCAATTTTTTGTTGTTCATTTTTCTGATGGATTAATTGAAAAACCATTCACTGTGAATACATTTTCTAAATTTGAATCTACTAGTTCACAGGCCAAGGGAACAGATCTATACAAATTTCCGATGTATTACTTTAAGGACACACCAGAATTTTTCTTAGAAGGACTACCTAGTGTGGATAAAAAGGACTTGTACAGAGGAATTGATAGATGGATGACTAGGGGTACTACTCTTTCTCCTTTTGATGTAGATATTGATGTGATTAGTGGAGATAGTATTGTTATTCAAACATGGTCTTACACAAACTGTCAGCCAACCGCTTACGGAACATATCTGCAAGATGTGATTAACTTTTATCAATATTCAGAGCAAGAAAAATCAGAAATTAGAGATCGCGTTGCTTTTTCCTGTACATCTGTATTATTAGAAGTCCCTTAGAATAATTTTTTAAAAGTGTCAATAACAAAAACATATGAAACTTTACAGAGTAATTTGCTCTAGAATATACTTGACAGCTTCTTTAGGTGAATCAACCCCAACAATTTTGACTTTATTTCTATGATCCAAATACTGGTCTGCATATTTTGCAGCAACATCTCCAGAATTTTTCAAAGCAGCTATTGGTTTTTTGTGCACATATGATGCGCAAACCTCTGTAAGAGTTCCTGAACCTCCACCGATTACTATTACACCGTCTGCAGAAAGTGCAGTAAGAAAGTCTCGAGTATGCCCCATTCCTGTAGGAATTACTATATCACAATACTCATTTGCAGCAGATGCTTTATCATGTGGAATTATTCCAACTGAGAGGCCTCCTGCATCGTGTGCCCCGTGTGATGCAGCCTTCATTACACCGCCAAGGCCTCCTGAGATTAAAACTGCACCTGACTTTGCGATTTCAGCACCGGTTTCATATGCGAGTCTTTCATGAAGAGGAGTACAGCCTTCATCATCATGTCCAATTACCAAAATCTGATGCTTTTTTGCCATGCTAGTATGTTTTGATAGTCCATATCAAATATCTTTTCAAATCAGATTCTGGCAAGTTGGTGGCTCATGACTAAAATTTTCTTCTTGTCGAAAATCGACTCATTAAGGAATATTTTGTTGGTTACGATCTCTATATCCACATTCTTCACAACGCCAAATAATTACCAATGAAACATTATCTCTAGCGTTAGCGTGGAAATACTCCTTTTCCATTGGAATCTTACAATTAAGGCAATCCATAATTCATCATCTACGAACTATCATTTATCAAGATCTTTTGGAGCTATCTGATCTTTTGTGTGAAGTTTTGGTGA